>Ga0207420_1001248_pt1 | contig 16219 bp, 16 predicted proteins | sample ThiBio_inoc_biof_FD_183941 | JGI IMG/M metagenome (GOLD analysis project Ga0207420, IMG submission 183941) | Wastewater bioreactor microbial communities from Cape Town, South Africa - Thiocy_inoc_biof (SPAdes) | ecosystem: Engineered > Bioremediation > Thiocyanate > Unclassified | place: South...
CCGTCAGCCACGGCCCGCACCAGGACAAGGCCCTGAGCGCCGAGGAGGAAGCCGCCGGCTACGTGCTGACCTGCTGCGCCCACCCGCAGTCCGACGTGGTGCTCGAATCGCGCCAGGTGACCGACGAACGCGCCTACCCCGTGAAGAAGCTGCCCGTGCGCGTGGCGGCGCTGGAGAAGAAGTCGCACGACGTGATGCAGCTGCGCCTGCAGCTGCCCGCCACCGACGTGTTCCGCTACCACGCGGGCCAGTACATCGAGTTCGTGCTGCAAGGCGGCCTGCGCCGCGCCTATTCCATGGCCACGGCACCGCACCAGCAGGACAGCGCGCCCGGGCTGGAGCTGCACATCCGCCACATGCCGGGCGGGCGCTTCACCGACCATGTCTTCCACGCCATGAAGGAGAAGGAGATCCTGCGCATCGAGGGGCCGTTCGGCAGCTTCTTCCTGCGCGAGGACTCGGACAAGCCCATCGTGCTGCTCGCCTCGGGCACCGGCTTCGCGCCGGTGAAGGCGCTGATCGAGCACCTGCAGCACAAGGGCATCACGCGGCCCACGGCGCTCTACTGGGGCGGGCGCCGCCCGCGCGACCTGTACATGCACGACTGGATGCTGGCGCGCACAGCCGAGATGCCGCACCTGCGCTACGTGCCCGTGGTGTCCGACGCGCTGCCCGAAGACGGCTGGAGCGGCCGCACCGGCTTCGTGCACCAGGCCGTGCTGGACGACTTCGCCGACCTCTCCGGCCACCAGGTCTATGCCTGCGGCGCGCCCATCGTGGTCGATACGGCGCGCGCGCGCTACACCGCCACGCGCGGCCTGCCGCCCGAGGAATTCTTCGCCGACGCCTTCACTTCCGAGGCCGACAAACACTGAACGGACGACGCACCATGCAACGCAGAACCCTTCTGGTCCATACCGCCGCAGCCGCCATGGCCCTGGCCGCCCCGCTGGCCCTGGCGCAGAACGCGCCCATCCGCCTGATCGTGCCCTACCCGCCGGGCGGGCCGCTGGACGTGACGTCGCGCGTGCTGGCCGAGCGCGTGCGCGACACGCTGGGCACCGTGATCATCGAGAACAAGGCCGGCGCGGGAGGCAACATCGGCGCCGATGCCGTGGCCAAGGCCGCGCCGGACGGCATGACCATCGGCCTGGCCGCCACGGCCACGCACGCCGTCAACCCCTGGCTGTACCAGCGCATGCCCTACGACGCGGGCAAGGATTTCGCCGCCATCACGCAGATGGTGCGCGTGCCCAACGTGCTGGTGATGAACGCGGCCCGCGCCGAGCAGCTGAAGATCCGCAGCGTGGCCGACCTCGTCACCTACGCCAAGGCCCACCCGGGCAAGCTCAACTACGGCAGCGGCGGCAACGGCAGCGCGGGCCACCTCGCGGGCGAGATGTTCAAGCAGAAGGCGGGCATTTTTGCCCTGCACATTCCCTACCGGGGCGCGAACCCGGCGCAGCTGGCGCTGCTGGCCGGGGAGGTCGATTTCAACATCGACAACCTCGCCGCAGCCGCCCCCAACATCAAGGCCGGCAAGCTCAAGGCGCTGGCCGTCACATCGACCGCCGCCAGCCCCATGCTGCCGGGCGTGCCGCCGCTGGCCGATACCTTCAAGGGCTTCACCATCGACACCTGGTGGGGCCTGGTGGCCCCGGCGCACACGCCGCCCGCCACCATCGCGCGGCTGAACAAGGCGTTCACCGATGCCCTCAAGGCCCCGGAGACCCAGGCCCGCTTCGCCACCCTCATGGCCGAACCCGTGCCGACCACGCCGGAGCAGTTCGAGACCTTCATGGCCAGCGAACGCGCCAAATACCAGCAGGTGGTGAAGGCCTCGGGCGCGCAGGTGGACTAAGGTGAAACGACACCCCCCCGAGCCGCTTCGCGGCGGGGCGGCCCTTGCGCGGCGTCTGCTGGCCTGGCCGCGCCGGTTTCGTGGGCTGCCGGTGGCGCGCAACGCCATGGGTAACTGACTGCACTCCGAAAGAACACCATGGATACCATCACCAACCTGTGGAGCGGCCGCGCCGGCCTGGCCCGGACGTACTGGGGCTACGGCGTCGCCGCCAGCCTGCCATGGGCGCTCGCGCTGTGGCTGCTGGCGCCGGGCAGCCCGGCCGCCATCGCCGTGGTCTTCGCCTTCTGCGCCTACGCCGCGCTGGCGAACATCGGCATCTGGCGGGCGGCATCGGCCTACGCCGGGCCCGCCGTCTGGGCCATGCTGGGCAAGGTGGTGTCCGCCCTCGGGCTGCTGGCGGCAGCGGGCGCGGCGGCGATGGTCGCCGTGGCGCTGGAGGGCGGGAACATGCAGGTGCCAAGGGCCCGGCTGCCCGCGTACCAGGGCCAGGGCCAGGGCGCCCCCGCCCCCGCCGGGCCCCACGATTCCGTGGATGTCGAGCTGGCCCGCATGGACAGCACCCACCCGGGATGGCGCGACACCGTGAAGTCGCAGGAATTCCATGACTGGATGGCCACGCAGAATCCCGGCTTGAAGGCCGCCGTCGATACGGCGGACACGGCGGAGAAGCTCTCGGACATCCTCCGCATGTACGAGGCGCAAAAGAAGTAAAAAAGGCCTCCAGCCCTTGCCAGTCAAGCGCTGGCAGCTATCAAACCAGGAGTTCCCGCATGGGCTGCAGGCGCACCTGGGCCTGCTCCAGCAGCACGCCGAACGCCGGCCCGCCAATGACGGCGAACTCATCCTGGCGCGCGCCGGCCAGCACGTCGGGCAGCGTGGTGGGCAGGCCCACGTGGCACATCAGCAAGTCGCCCTGGCGCGCGGCATGCAGCCAGCGCGCCAGGCGCGCGCGGTAGCCGTCGGCCCCGCCGGTGAAGTCGTACACCCCGAGCAGGCAGGCGTTCTGGCGCAGGCCCTGGCGCCGCGCCAGCGCGGCCAGCGCGCGGCTGCCCAGGGTGGCGATGACCTGGCTCTTGAAGGCGGTGCGCGCGTCGGCATGGGCGGCGCGCGGCGCACTGCGCGTGGCGCGCAGCCACAGCCCGCCCTGGGGGTAGCGGCGCGCCAGCTCGGCCAGCAGCAGCGTGCGCACCACGGGCAGCTGGTGCACGTGCTGGTGGCCGTCCACGTAGGCGGGCGCCCGGCCCATGGCGTGCTCGAAGGCGTCGAGCTGCGCGGCGATTTCGCGCTGCAGGGCGCCACGGTCGAGCTGCCCCAGGTAGGCGCGCGCGATCAGCCGCGACAGCGGAAAGCGCAGCGCCGGGTCGAGCGCGCATTCGGTCAGGTCCAGGTGCAACCCGACCTCGACCGCCGCGCCGTCCAGGGCGCGCAGCGCGGGCGCGCCCCGGCCCCAGGCCGGCCCGCCAACCATGGCCGAGACGGCCTGCACCCGTCCCAGCCGCGCCAGCGCCAGCACGGCCTGGTTGACGCCGTCGTTCAGGCCATAGTCGTCCACGCACAGGGCGATGCCGCGCCCGCTGCTGCTATGCTGCGGCGCCTCATGCACCGTACCGACCGCCATCTCCGTCTTGCTCATTCCTCGTTCCTGTTCAAGCGCCAGCGCGGGCGCGTGGCCTGGTTCATCGTCGTCGGCTGCGCCGCCGCCGCCGTGCACTGGAGCGTGGCCACCGCCTGCGTGGCACTGGGCGGGCTGGCGCCGCTGCAGGCCAACGTGGCGGGCTGGCTGGTGGCGTTCGCCGTCTCGTTCAGCGGCCACCATTTCCTGAGCTTTCGCGGCCACGGCAACGGCATGGGCCGGGCCGCGCTGCGCTTCTTCGCCATCTCGGCCGGGGGCTTCGCCATCAACGAGGCCGCCTACGCGCTGCTGCTGCACTGGACCCGCGCGCGCTACGACATTCTGCTGGCGATCGTGCTCGTCGGCGTGGCCGGGCTCACTTACCTGCTGAGCCGCCATTGGGCGTTTCTGCGCACGCAGTGAGCTGCGCGGAGCGCACGCGCCACAGCGTGATCTCGTGCACCGTGCGCACCGCCTCGGCCTGCGCCAGGAAGGGGTAGCGCGGGGCCAGGTACTGCTCGGCCAGCACCCAGCCCACGGGCGCCACACACAACGCGGGCAGCAGCGCCTCGGGGCGCAGCAGCAGGCGCCGCGCGGCGGCCGGGTCGAACTCGCCGGCGTCGGCGATTTCCTTGCGCCAGTTGTCGCGCTGCTTCACGGCGGGCGTGCCCCAGTCGTCCACCACGTGCACCGGCGCGCGCAGGCGGGCGTAGAACGGCACGTCGTAGAAGTATTCCTCCAGCATGTAGACGGGCTCGTCCGCCTGGCGCTCGGCGCCCAATGTCTGGCCCAGGCTGCGCAGCGAATAGTCCTGGTGCACCGTCAGCCACCCCACCACGGCCAGCGCCAGCAGCCCGCCGCTGGCGACGCTGGCGGCCCAGGCGCGGCGGCGCCCCGGGGTGGTGGCCAGGCGCTGGCTGGCGTCGGCCAGCAGCCAGGCCAGCGGCGCCACGGCCGGCAGCACGTAGCCCACCAGCTTGGACTTGGGGATGGAGAAGAACAGCAGCACGCTGCCCACGGCCACCAGCATCAGCAGGCGCACCGCACCCTGCGGCGTGGCCCGTGCGCCCACCGCCTCGGCCCAGTAGCCGCGGTCGAGCAGGTGCGGGCACCACACCAGGCTGGGCAGGCTCAGCAGCGCCAGCACGGCGGGATAGAACCACACCGGCATGACGTTGTTGAAGCCGCCCACCGAGAAGCGCTGGAAATGCTGCACCACGAAGAAGTAGTGCAGGAAGTCGTCGAAGCGCATCTGCATGGCCACGTACCAGGGCGCCGCCACCAGCAGGAAGATGCCCGCGCCGGGCAAACTCAGCAGCGCCCACAGCGTGCGCCAGCGCCAGCGCAGCAGCAGCCACAGGCCGAGCGTCAGCGCCGGGATGACAAAGCCGATCAGCCCCTTGGCCAGCACGCCCAGCCCGGCCAGCGCGTAGCCCAGCCAGAGCGCGCGGCGGTGCGGCTGGCCCTGCTCGAAGCGCAGCGCCGCGTGCGCCAGTGCCAGCACCGTGGCGGTGATGCAGCCGGCCACCAGCATGTCGAGGTTGGCGAACTGCCCGCCGATGAACAGCAGCGGCTGCAACAGCAGCACCCACAGCGTGCGCCGCGCCGCCGCCTGCCCGCACCAGTGGCGCGTGAACAGGTACAGCGCCATGCTGCCCAGCGTGGCGCCGCACAGCGAGGCCGCGCGCCCGGCGATCTCCACCAGCCCGAACAGCGACAGCGCCGCGCCCGAGAGCCAGTAGAACAGCGGCGGCTTGTGGAAGAACGGCAGGCCGTTGAGCGTGGGGGTGAGCCAGTCGCCCGAGCGCACCATCTCCCAAGCCACGCCGGCGTAGCGCCCTTCGTCGGGCACCATGAGGGGGCGCAGCCAGGCCGTGGCGGCGAGCCAGGCCGCCACCAGGGCCAGGGTGGCCAGGGCGTCGCGCCAGGCGCCGCCGTGTCCGGCGCCCTGTCCAGCGCTCTGTTCGTGGCAGCTCATGCCTCGTCCCGCAGGCCCCGGCCCAGCTCGCGCTTGACCAGGTACAGCGGCCGGCACTTGACCTCTTCGTAGATGCGCCCCACGTACTCGGCCACCACGCCGAGCGACACGAGCTGGATGCCGACGAACAGCATCAGGCTGACGACGATGGTGGTCCAGCCGCCGACTTCGTGGCCGTGCAGGAAGTATTCGAGCGTCAGGTACGCGCCGTAGCCGAACGCCGCCAGCGCCAGCACAAAGCCCAGCCCGATCACCGCGCGCAGCGGCCACACCGAGAAGGCGGTGAGCCCGTCGATGCCGAAGCGGATCAGGCGCCGCTTGCTGAAATGGCTGGTGCCGTGGGCACGTTCGTCGGGCAGGTAGGGCACGGCCACGGCGTCGAAGCCGACCCAGGCGTACAGGCCCTTCATGAAGCGGTTGCGCTCGGGCAGCGCCAGCAGCGCCTGCACCACCTTGCGGTCCATGAGGCGGAAGTCGCCCGCGCCCGGCGGCAGGCGGAAGCGCTCGCCGCCGTTGATGAGGCCGTAGAACCAGTCGGTGCCCACGCGCTTGAAGGCCGATTCGGCCTCGCGGTGCTCGCGCACGGCGTACACCACGTCGGCCCCGGCGCGCCAGTGGCGCACGAAGGTGTCGAGCAGCGCCGGCGGGTGCTGCATGTCGGAGTCCATCATCACCACCGCGTCGCCCGCGGCGGCTTCAAGGCCCGCGCTCAGCGCCGCCTCCTTGCCGAAGTTGCGCGACAGCAGCACGGCGCGCACGCCGGGCTCGCGCGTCCACTCGCGCATGCGCTCGGCCGTGGCGTCGGTGCTGCCGTCGTCCACCAGCACGATCTCCCAGCGCGGCGCCAGGCTGGCCAGCTTGGCGCGCAGCAGCGGCAGCAGTTGCTCCAGATTGCGCGCCTCGTTGTAGCAGGGCACGACGCAGGAGAGCGATGCCAGCTCACGCGGCGGCTGCATGGCAGGGCCTGGAGGGTTCATGGCGCGCTCCCGCGCAGCCGCGCGGCTGCGCCCGAAAAGGCATCAAATCGCCCTCCAGCCCTTTGCTGGCAAGCGGTAGCAGCTATGAAATTTGAGTACATAAAGGCAAAGGGCGCGGAGGATGGAGGAGACGGGTACGCATCGTAATGCGAGTCACCACGCCCCCAGGCATTCGATGCGCTGCCCGGCCACGGCCTGCAGCTGTTCGGGCGTGGCCCAGCCGGGGCGCAGCTCGGCCAGCGGCCGCAGCACGAAGGCGCGCTCCCACAGGCGCGGGTGCGGCACGGTGAGCGTGGGGGTGGCGATGGACTGGTCGCCGTAGAGCAGCACGTCGAGGTCCAGCGTGCGCGGCGCGTTGCGGTAGGGGCGCTCGCGGCCCGCCGCCTGCTCCAGCGCCTGCAGGGCCTGCAGCAGCGCCTGCGGCGCCAGCGCGGTGCGCAGCGCGGCCACGGCGTTCAGGTAGTCCGGGCCGGTGGCGTCCACGGGCGCGCTGCGGTACAGCGAGGACACGCGCAGCACATCGGTGCCGGGGAGCCGCGCCATGGCCTGCACGGCACCCGCCAGCGCGGCGCGCGCATCGCCGAGGTTGGCGCCCAGGCCGATCCAGGCCAAGGCCGGCAGAACAGGGTCAGTCACCCTGCCCCGCATCGCTGGCGCCGCCCTGCCCGCCGCCGGGCTTGCGGCGGCGGCGGCGGCGCTTCTTCGGCGCGTCGGTGGCGGGGGCAGCGTCGTCCGCCGGGGCCGGCGGCTCGGCGCCATCGGCCTTGGGCACGCGGTGCGCCACGGCCGGGGCCTTGCGCTGCTGGGCGCGCTGGGCCTGGCGCTGCTCCTCGCGCACCTGGGCCATCATGTCCTCGCGGCGCGCGTCGTCGGTCAGGGAGAACTCCTGCCACCACTCGACCAGCTCGTCGCTGGCCTCGCCCACGTCGGCGCGCAGGCGGAAGAAGTCGAACCCGGCGCGGAAGCGGATGTGCGCCACCATGCTGAACGGCTGGCTGCCCGAGCGCTTGTCGAAGCGCGGCTGCATGACCCAGATCTCGCGCATGTCGGCGGCCAGCTTGCCACGGCCCGAGACGTCGCCGATGCGCTGCTCGAACGCTTCGTCGATGGCATCCTGCAGCGCCGGGAAGGCGTGCTCGCCGCGCGCCAGGCGCTGCTCCCAGCCGGCCTTCACGTCCTGCCACAGCACGCAGGCGAGCAGGAAGCTCGGCGCCACGGCCTTGCCCTCGGCCACGCGGCGGTCGGTGTCCTGCAGCACGGCGCGCACCAGCGGGTTGGCGGCGCGCTGCACCACCACGTCGAGCAGCGGGTAGATGCCTTTTTCCAGCCCGAGCTTCTGCAGCTGCTCCACCGAGGCCAGGGCGTGGCCGGTCTGCAGCAGCTTGAGCATTTCGTCGAACAGGCGGCTTTGCGGCACCTCCTGCAGCAGGTGCTGGCTGGCCACCAGGGGCTTGCCGGTCTTGGGCTCCAGGGCAAAGCCGAGGCTGGAGAGCTTGGCGGCGAAGCGCACGGCGCGGATGATGCGCACCGGGTCCTCGCGGTAGCGCGTGGCCGGGTCGCCGATCATGCGCAGCACGCGCTTTTGCGCGTCCTCGATGCCCTTGTGGTAGTCCACCACGACCTGGGTCTCGGGGTCGTAGTACATGGCGTTGACGGTGAAGTCGCGCCGCGCCGCGTCCTGGTCCTGCGGGCCCCAGACGTTGTCGCGCAGCACGCGGCCCGAAGCGTCCACGGCATGCTGCATGCCCGAGAGCTGGGCCTTGCTGGTGCGCTCGTTGCCGCTGACCTGCTCGGCCGCGCTGTTGTCCAGGTAGGCGCGGAACGTGGAGACCTCGATCACCTCGTGCTCGCGCCCGCGCCCGTGCACCACGTGCACGATGCGAAAGCGCTTGCCGATGATGAAGGCGCGCCGGAACAGCCCCTTGACCTGCTCGGGCGTGGCGTTGGTGGCCACGTCGAAGTCCTTGGGGCGCAGGCCCAGCAGCAGGTCGCGCACGGCGCCGCCGACGATGTAGGCCTCGAAGCCCGCGTCCTGCAGCGTGCGCACCACGTCCACCGCGCGCCGGTCCACCAGCTCGGGGTTGATGCCGTGCACGCTGGCGGGCACGTCCACGCGCTTGCCGAAACGCGGCTTGCGCGGCTTCGCGCCTTCGGCCTTGCCCAGCAGCTTGTCGATGAAAGTCTTGATCATGGTTGCTCGGAAAACAGGTCGAGGATGGGCCAGCCGCGCGCTTGCGCGATGGCGCGCAGGCGCGCGTCGGGGTTGGTGGCCACGGGGTGGTTCACGGTCTCCAGCAGGGGCAGGTCGTTGGTGGAGTCGCTGTAGAAGGTGCTCTCCACCGCGTCCCAGGCCAGGCCGCGCTCGGCCAGCCAGCGCGCCATGCGGCGCACCTTGCCTTCGCGCATGGTGGCCTCGCCCGCGATCTCGCCGGTGTACCAGCCGTCGGGGCCGCGTTCCAGCTCCAGCGCCAGCAGCTCGGGTACGCCCAGCGCCTGGGCGATGGGGCGCGTGACGAATTCGTTGGTGGCGGTGACGATGAGCACCTGGTCGCCCGCCGCCTGGTGGCGGCGCAGCAGCGCCAGCGCCTCGGGGCGGATGGCGGGCGCGATGACCTCGCGCATGAAGCGCGCGTGCGCCTGCGCCGCCTCCTGCGGGCCGCGCTCGCGCACGGCCTCGGTGGCGAAGCGCACATAGTCGGGCACGTTGAGCCGGCCGGCCTGGTAGTCGGCGTAGAAGGCGGCGTTGCGCCGGCCGAACTCGGCCGCGTCGCGCCAGCCGATGCGGATGGTGAACTCGCCCCACTCGTAGTCCGAGTCGAGCGGCAGCAGCGTGTGGTCGAGGTCGAACAGGGCCAGCCGGGGGCGGCGGGCCTGCGTGTCAGTGTGTGCCAAGGTGTTGGCGCCGCGTGCGGCGCCCCTCCTGTTTTGATAGCTCCCAGCGCTTGCCTGGCAAGGGCTGGGGGCCAATTTCATTGATAAAACTCACTCCGTCTCCAGCATGGTCTTGAGCAGCGGAATGGTGATGGCGCGCTGGGTGCGCAAGGCAAAGCCGTCGAGCTGGTCGAGCAACTGCATCAGGCTGCCCAGGTCGCGCGAGAAGCGGCGCAGCATGTAGTCCATCACGTCGTCGCCCAGGAAGATGCCGCGCGCGTCGGCCTCCTGGCGCAGCACGGCGCGGCGCGCCGTTTCGTCGGGCAGGTGCAACTGGAACACGTGGCCCCAGCCCAGGCGCGAGCGCAGGTCGTCGCGCAGCGGCAGGTCGGCGGGCGGTACGCTGCCCGCAGCCAGCACCCAGCGCGGCGTGCCGGTGGCGGGGCTGGTGGCGTTGACGAACCAGTTGAACGCCATGGCCTGCTGCGCGGTGGAGTACAGATGCACGTCGTCGAGCAGCACCGCCGCCCAGCCTTCGTCGAACGCGGGCGGCTGCGCGCTGGCGGCGTCGAGCCAGCCCGCGCCCAGGCCGCGCTCGCGCAGCGCCTCGCGCACGGCCTTGAGCAGGTGCGTCTTGCCGCGCGCAGCGCACCGCCGCTGTCGCTTTCCACCGCCAGGCGCAGGTGCTGCAGCACCGCCTCGTTGGGCCCGGGGAAGAAGCGCGCCAGCGTGGGCACGGGGGCCAGGCCGATGTCCAGCGCCAATTGCTTCATGTGGCTCATGCCCGCCCCCGGCCGGTGGCAGGCATAACGAACGTCAAGGGAAGAGGCGGCATGCGGGAGGATGGTAGAGGCCCCTTGCCGTAGGCGGCTGCGGCAAGGAACGGTGCGAGACGGGAACCGGTGATTTTAGTCTGCACGGCACGGAGAAAGCCCCCGCGAATGTGCCGGCCGCCCCGCCCCGGCCGGGCAGCCCCTTAAAATTCGCGCTTTTGGCCCGCCCCGCGGGCGCCTCCCGCACCACGGAACCTGCATGAGCTCCTCTGCCACCCCTCCCATTTCGTACAAAGACGCCGGCGTCGACATCGACGCGGGCGACGCGCTGGTCGAGCGCATCAAGCCGCTGGCCAAGAAGACCCTGCGCGAAGGCGTGATGGCCGGCATCGGCGGCTTCGGCGCCCTGTTCGAGGTGCCCAAGCGCTACAAGGAGCCGGTGCTGGTGAGCGGCACCGACGGCGTGGGCACCAAGCTCAAGCTGGCGTTCGAGTGGAACATGCACGACACCGTGGGCATCGACCTCGTGGCCATGAGCGTGAACGACGTGCTGGTGCAGGGCGCCGAACCGCTGTTCTTCCTCGACTACTTCGCCTGCGGCAAGCTCGACGTGGACACCGCCGCTGCCGTGGTGGGCGGCATCGCGCGCGGCTGCGAGCTCAGCGGCTGCGCGCTGATCGGCGGCGAGACGGCCGAGATGCCCGGCATGTACCCGGCGGGCGAATACGACCTGGCGGGCTTCGCCGTGGGCGCGGTCGAGAAGTCGAAGATCCTCACCGGCCAGGACGTGCAGGCCGGCGACGTGGTGCTGGGCCTGGCGTCGAGCGGCGTGCACTCCAACGGCTTCAGCCTGGTGCGCAAATGCATCGAGCGCGCGGGCGCCAGCGTGCCCGCCACGCTCGACGGCAAGCCCTTCAAGCAGGCCATCATGGAGCCCACGCGCCTGTACGTGAAGAATGTGCTGGCCGCGCTGGCCGCACACCCGCATTCGCGGGATGCCTCGCCCGGCGGCATCAAGGCCCTGGCCCACATCACCGGCGGCGGCCTGCTAGAGAACATCCCGCGCGTGCTGCCCGAAGGCCTGGCCGCGCACCTGCAGGCCGGCAGCTGGCCGCAGACCGAGCTGTTCGCCTGGCTGCAAAAGACGGCCGGCATCGACGACATCGAGATGAACCGCACCTTCAACAACGGCATCGGCATGGTGGTGGTGGTGTCCGCCGACGCCGCCGAGGCCACGGCCGCCACGCTGCGCGGCCTGGGCGAGCGCGTCCACGCCATCGGCACCATCGCCGCGCGTGGCACCGGCGCGGCCGTCGTGGTGGGCTGACGCGGCGCCATGCTTGCGAACACCGCGCACAACGCGCGCGGCGTGCAGGTCGCCAGCTACCTGCTGATGGCCGCGGCCCTGCTGCTGGTCATGGAACGCGGCCTGCTGCCCGGGCTGCTGTGCGCCTGCCTGGGCTTCCTGGTCACGCGCTGGCTGGCGCCGCGCCTGGCGTGGCTGCGGCGCAAGCTGCCCGGCAGCAAGGGTGCCTCGCGCGCCGGCCAGATCGCCGCCGCCACGCTGGTCATCCTCTCGCCGCTGCTGCTGGTGGCGCTGGCGCTGTCGCACTCGCGTTCCTACATCGTCTCGGCGCCGGCGCAGTACCGCGAGCTGCTCGACTTCATGGCGCGCACCGTGCTGGAGCTGCGCCTGAAGCTGCCACCCGACATCGCCATGCAGCTGCCCGAGGGCGCGGCCGACATCCAGCGCAGCATCGCCAGCTACCTGGCCGCCAAGTCCGGCGCCCTGGCCACGGCCGGCCGCGCCTGGCTCGGCGGCCTGCTGCACGCCTACGTGGGCCTGCTCATCGGCACCCTGGCCGCCGTGCGCCACCCGGGCCTGGCGCGCCGGCCGCTGGCGCAGGCGCTGTCGCAGCGCATCCGCCTGCTGGGCGAGGCCTTCCGCCAGATCGTGGCGGCGCAGTTCTGGATCGCGGCCTTCAACACCGCGCTCACCGCGCTGTTCCTGCTGGTGCTGCTGCCGCTGTGGAAGCTGGAGCTGCCCTACACGCCGGCGCTCATCACGCTCACCTTCCTGGCCGGGCTGATCCCCATCGTCGGCAACCTGCTGTGCAACGTGGTCATCACCATCGTCGGCCTCTCGGTGTCACCCATGGCGGCGCTGGCCTGCCTGGGCTTCCTGGTGCTGATCCACAAGGCCGAGTACGTCATCAACGCCAAGGTGGTGGGGCAGCGCACGCACATGGGCGTGTGGGAACTGCTGGCGGTGATGTTCACGGCCGAGGCCGTCTTCGGCCCGGCCGGGCTGGTAGCCGCGCCGCTGATGTACGCCTACCTCAAGAAAGAGCTGCAGGCGGCGCATCTGGTGTAGGCACCGGGGGCGTTGCCGGAAAATGTCCTGATCCGACCGGTGCGTGGCGCGCGCCGGGCGGACGGGCCACCGCAGGCGGCGGATGATGGGCGCCATCCATCACCATCGCCCAAGGAAAGCGCCATGAAAACCTGTCTCGTTGTGATCGATGCGCAGGAGTCGTTCCGCCACCGCCCGTTCTTCTCGGAGCGGCACCTGCCCGCTTGGCTGGCCGCGCAAAACGCCCTGATCGCGGGCTGTGCCCGGCAGGGCGTTCCCATCGTGCGCGTGCTGCACAGCGACGGGCCCGAAACCGCCGCCAACCCGTTCGCCCAGGCCAGCGGCCATGTGCGCCCGCTCGACGGCCTGGCCGCATTCACGCCCGCCGCCACGTTCACCAAGTCGCGCCACAGCGCCCTCGTGGGCACGGGCCTTGACGTCTGGCTCACGCGCCAGGGCATCGGGCGCCTCATCGTCAGCGGCATCCGCACCGAGCAATGCTGCGAAACCACCGCGCGCCATGCCTCGGACCTCGGCTGGGCCGTGGATTTCGTGCCCGAAGCCACGCTCACCTTCGACATGCGGCAGCCCGATGGCCAGCCGTTGCGCGCCGAGGACATCGTGGCGCGCACCGCCACCGTGCTGCAGGGGCGCTTCGCCACGCTGTGCCGCGTGGATGAGGCACTGGCGCGCGCGGCCCAGGACAGCCCGCCATGACGGAGGGGCCGATCCACGCCGTGTTCGCGCTGCTGCCGCACAGCCTGGCCCTCGACTGGGCCGGCCCGGCGGAGGCGCTGCGCATCGCCAACCAGGTGCTGGCGTCCCAGGGGCTGCCGCCGCGTTTCGTGCTGCGCTTCGCCAGCCCCGCACCCCAGGCCGTCACTTCGGTCGGCGTGGCGCTGGCCGGGCTGGAGCCGCTGCCCACGATCCTGCCGGCTCCGGCATGGGTGGTGCTCGCCGGCCTGCCCAGCGCCCACACCGCGCTGGATACGCCCGAGGCGCACGTGCTGCTGCACTGGCTGCGCGGCCTGCGGCCCGTGCCAGGGCGGCTGGAACTCCTCACCGTGTGCGCGGGCGCGCTGCTGGCCGCGCGCGCCGGCCTGCTCGCCGGGCGCCGCGCCACCACGCACCACCAGCACCTGGACGAACTCGCCGCCGCCGAGCCGCGCTGCGACGTGGTGGCCAACCGCGTGTTCGTGCAGGACGGCGCGCTGCACAGCAGCGCCGGCGTGACCACGGGCATCGACCTGGTGCTGCACCGCATCGCCCAGGTCTGCGGGCCGGCCGTGGCGGCGCGCGTGGCGCAGGCCATGGTGGTGGCGCTGCGGCGCGGCCCGCACGACCCCGGGCTCTCGCCCTTCCTGCACCACCGCAGCCATCTGCACGCCGCGCTGCACCGCGTGCAGGACGCCGTGTCCCAGCAGCCGCGGGCCGACTGGAGCGTGCCCGCCATGGCCGCCGTGGCCCATGCCTCGCCGCGCCACCTCACCCGGCTGTTCATGCAGCACGCGGGCATCGCGCCCCTGGCGTACCTGCGCCACATCCGCCTGGCCGCCGCCGAAGCGGCGCTGCAGGCGGGCCACAGCGTGACGCTGGCCGCCGAACTCGCGGGGTTTCGCTCCGACACGCAACTGCGCCGCGCATGGCGGCAGTTCGGGCGCCCCGGCACCCCTTCGGGGCGCGCGCTGCGCTGACCGTGACAGCCGGGTCTTCGCAAACCCCTTGGCATTGGGCTATGCTGCCCGGCAGTGCCGCAGGCACTTTTTGTATTTCCGTCAGACCCCTCTCGACACAAGCCAAGGAAGACAACGCATGACCATTCTCGTCGCCTATGTAGCCCGCCCCGAAGGCCAGGCCGCGCTGGACAAAGCTATCGAAATCGCCACCCGCCGCAACGAGCGGCTCGTGGTCGTCAACGCCGGCCCGGGCGGCGGGCAGGACGAAGCCATCGTCAACGGCTACGAGGTCGAGCGCGTGGAGGAACGCTTGGCCAAGCTGCCGGTCCAGGCCGAGTTCAAGCAGTTCGTGCGCGGCAACAGCACCATCGACGAAATCGTCGGACTGGTGGAGTCGGAGCAGGTGTCGGTGCTCGTCATCGGCCTGCGCAAGCGCACCGCCGTGGGCAAGCTGCTGCTGGGCAGCATGGCGCAGGAAATCCTGATGACCGCGCCCTGCCCGGTGCTGGCCGTCAAGGCAAGCTGAATCTCAGCCCCCGCGCAGCGCCCCCAGGCGCTGCGCGATTTCCCCAGCCTCGGTGCCCTGCCGCACGGCATGGGCCAGGTAGGCCTCCAGGTCGGCCACGGCCTGCTGGGTATGCCCGCAGGCCGCATGCGCCAGGCCCCGGTCGCGGCGCTCGTCCCACATCTCGGGCTGCAGCACGACCAGGCGGTCGAGCACCGACAGCAGGCGCGGGTAGTCCTTCTGCGACTGGTGGATTTCCTTGAGGTTGCGCAGCATGCGCGCCAGGATGTCGCGCGGCGCGGCCGCCTGCAGGTACAGGCCCAGCGGCGGCTCGTCGTCGCCCAGCGCGCCTTCCCGGCGCTGGTAGGGCGCCAGCCGCTCCACCAGCTCCTCGCGCGAGAGCGACTGCCCCGTGAGCGGGTCCAGCACGGCCTGCCCCTGGGGCAGCAGCGCCTTCACCATGAAATGCCCCGGAAACGTGATGCCGCGCACCTGCAGCCCCAGGCCCTGGGCCAGCTCCATCCACAGCACCGCCAGCGACACCGGAATGCCCCGGCGCGTGCGCAGCACGGCGTTGAGGTAGCTGTTCTCGGGGTCGTAGTAGTTGTTGACGTTGCCGCCGAAGCCCAGGTCGCCGTAGAAGAACTGGTTCAGCGCCTGCAGGCGCTGCAGCGACCCCGCATCCGGCGCGAGCCGCCGGCGCAGGCGCGCCTGCAGCTGGTCGACATCGCCCAGGAGCTGCTGCACGTCGAGTTCCGGGTATTCATCATGGGCCACGCAGGCGGCAGCCTCGAACAGCGGGAAGTGCTCGTCGCTGTGCACCAGGGTGGCGAAATATTCAAGTGCCGTGGGGGCGCTGTAGCGCAGGGTCATGGCTTGGTTGTAAGGGGGTGTCGGAGCGGCGTCAAGCCAGGGCCTGCCGAGGATCAGCGGCGCAGCAACTGCCGCAGCTTGAGCCCGGCAGCCCACAGGGCGCCGAAGTACAGCAGCGCGGCGGCGGCCAGCACGGCCGCGAGCAAGGCCACGCGCTGGCCGGCATGCGCGCGCAGGCCGATCCAGTCGAAGGACTGCGCCGCCGCCACCAGCAGCAGCGCCATGAGCGTGCTCGCCGCCACGACCTGGAGCGCATAGCGTCCCCAGCCCGGCTGGGGCCGGTAGCTGCCGCGCCGCAGCAGCCCGATGAGCAGCCACACGGCATTCACCAGCGCCGCCAAGCCGATCGACAAGGCCAGCCCGGCGTGCTGCACCCAGGGCACGAGCGCCAGGTTCAGCACCTGCGTGATGACGAGTACGGCGATGGCGATGCGCACCGGCGTGCGGATATCCTGGCTGGCGTAGTAGCCAGGCGCCAGCACCTTGATGGCCACGAGCCCGAGCAGGCCCACGCCGTAGCCCGCGAGGGCGCGGCCGATCTCGCCCACGTCGGCATCGCGCAGCGCGCCGTAGTGGAACAGCGTGGCCACCAGCGGTTCCGCCAGCGTCAGCAGCCCCACGGCGCAGGGCACCGCCAGCAGCACGACGATGCGCAGCCCCCAGTCGAGCATGGCCGAATAGCGCGCGGCATCGCCCGCCGCCTTGGCCGCCGCCAGTTGGGGCGTGAGCACCACGCC
>Ga0207420_1001251_pt1 | contig 16204 bp, 10 predicted proteins | sample ThiBio_inoc_biof_FD_183941 | JGI IMG/M metagenome (GOLD analysis project Ga0207420, IMG submission 183941) | Wastewater bioreactor microbial communities from Cape Town, South Africa - Thiocy_inoc_biof (SPAdes) | ecosystem: Engineered > Bioremediation > Thiocyanate > Unclassified | place: South...
ATATCATTTACAATCCGGAACAGGCTCCTATACGCAATCCTTTCGCCTATGGAAACGCATGGTTTGCCCAAAAGGTGGAGATGGTGGACAATGCCGATGCCGAGATGGCTGCAATGAATCAGTTCAATCCGTTGATGGTGGCGGTTGTCGACAAACGTTTTGCTGCCGATCTGGAAGGTTTCACTCCTCAACCGGATTCTACGGCAACGATTGCACTTACCGATTACAAGCCGAATGTGGTTACATACCAGTCAAATACAAAAACCGAACAGCTTGCCATCTTCTCCGAGATTTATTATCAACCCGGATGGAAAGCTTTTGTGGATGGGAAGGAAACGCCTCATTTCCGTGCCGACTGGACATTACGCGCCCTTCGCGTACCTGCCGGCGAACATCAGATTGTATTCCGCTTCGAACCTGACAACTACATTATGGCAACCCAGGTTGCATCGGTAAGCTCGCTGCTTATCCTGTTGCTGCTGGCCGGAGCCATAGCCTGGTCGGTATGGAATACCCTTAAGAAGGATAAAGAGCTGCAGAAATAGATTACTCAAGTTTTTAAAAACAGATAGAGAAGGCGGATAGACACATTGTTTATCCGCCTTCTCTATGTAAGGTTGAAACATAAAGTTAGGTAGATAAAATCGTGCTTACTGTTTCTATTTCAATTATATATTGTATTTTTGTTAATTGAAGGGGCTGTTAGTAAAGTCGCTGTATAGATTGATTTTGAATGTTTTGTTAACCTAGTGTTTAATTTGAAACGTATGGATAGAGGCTATCATTTACAAAATAATTATACAGATAAAGAACTCTTACTTTTATTAAGAGATGAAAGGAATAGGGGATTTTGTCTTATTTACGAAAAGTACCATAGGCTTATTTATCTTGCTGCATATAAATACCTGAAATGCTCTTTTATGGCTAAAGATGCTGTACAGCACGTATTCCTTAAATTTCTTGAGACTTATACTGTTTTGCCTGAAACTATAAGTCTTCGAAATTATTTATATACAATGCTTAAAAATCATGTATTAAATGAGATTAGGAATAATAATACAGCATTGGAAAAATGTTATGAAATAGCTCAAACAGAGAGTCTATGTGAAGAAGATTTGTTTGCAAAAATAGAAGAAAAAGATTTGATATTTTTACTTTATAATTATATAGACAATTTGCCAGAACAAAAACGGTTGATATGTTTGTATAAATTAAAAGAAAATCTATCTAATCAAGAGATTGCAGAACGTATGAATTTGTCAGTTTCAACTGTGAAAAGCCATTATTTTCATGCTTTAAAAATTCTTAAAACTCGTTTTGGTGCAATTATGTTGATAATTTCATTTATTAACTCAGTCGATTTATAATATTAAGTGTTTACTTTTCATACAAAGAATATGGATATGGATATACCTGACAAAGAAACTTTAGAAAAAGTAATTGCGAATAATGCGAATAAAAAAGATGCTGCTAAGATTGTGCATTGGTTAAAAACTTCCGAAGGACAGAAATGGCTTTCTGAGAGGATGGATGAAGATGAATTTATTGATATTGAATCAGAGTCAATTATTCATAGTAATGATATTCCTTCTGAAGAAATTTATAATCAAATTTTACAAAGATTTAGAAGAATGATAATTCGTCGTTGGGTTTATAGGTGCGCTGCTGTAATTATTCCTTTTGCTATTATTTTTAGTTTTTTCTATTATCTTAATACCAGCTTTGATCTTTTATCGGAAGTAGAATATGAAGAGATAACTGTTCCAAAAGGGGAGAAGACACAATTAATATTTCAAGATGGTAGTAAAGTTTATTTGAATTCAGAAAGCAGAATTAGATTTCCAAGAAAATTTTCTTTAACAGAAAGAAAAGTAAGTCTTGAAGGAGAAGGCTTTTTTGAAATAAAAAAAAATAAGCATAGACCGTTTATTGTTGATCTTAAATGTGTTCAAATTGAAGTTATAGGAACAACATTTAATGTAAAAGCATATCCTCAAGAACAAAATATTTCTGTGATTTTGGAAAGTGGAGGAATTCAATTACAAACCGATATGTCAAATTATTATAAACTCAAACCAGGAGATAGGGCTCTTTATAATAGAAAATCTGGATATTGTCAAATTACTCATCCTGATAATTATCTTAATTATTCTGCTTGGAGAAAAAATGAATTGATTTTTGAGAATTCGTCTCTTCATGACGTGTTAAAAACATTATCAAGAAGCTATGATGTTTCTTTCGTAATTGTAGATTCAACATCTTTGAACTATTCATATACCCTTAATACAAATTCGAAGGATCTAATTTTTATTTTAAAAGAGCTTGAAAAGATTACTCCGGTACGTTTTACCAAAAATAAGGATGAGATTTTAATTGATGTAAAAAAGAATTAGAAAAACTAATACTTTTCTTCTCTTTAAGTGTATACTATATACAGTGTGATTTTATTATTTGTTAATCTTATTATAATTGTTATGGATAATACATCTTAAATATAAAAAAACAGCCGGAAACTCCTTACTTTTCCCGGCTGTATGTGTACTGAAATAATCTTTCTAATACTTTAAAAATCAATGCAAATATATGAATGAAAATCGAAAAAGCTCTAATTTAGAGCGTATTTTATTTATATCCCATAGAATTTATAGGGGCATTTTGTTAGCCTTACTTTATTTATTCTTCTCAATAATAAGTGTTACTATAACAGCAGCCAATCAAAATGTATCTATCATTCTGGATAATGTGAAAGTTGAAGAAGCACTCTCAGCGATTTCAAAGCAGACAGGCCTTTCTTTAGCGTACAGCAAACAAGTTGTAGATCTTAATCGTAAAATCAGCATTCATTTGAAAGATGTAGCTGTTGACAAAGCTCTCGATAAATTAGTCGAAGGTACTAATATAGGTTATGAAATTAAAGATGGGAAAATTTATTTGTTTGAAAAAACATCTATTCCAACTAAATATTCTGAGCAACAGAAGAAGAAAATAACTGGAGTTGTTAATGATCAACAAGGAACTCCTATTATAGGGGCAAATGTCCTAATAAAAGGAACAACCAATGGGACGGTTACAGATTTAAACGGTAACTTTACGATTGAAGTCTCTGGTAAGCCTATACTTTTGATATCCTATATTGGTTACATTCCTCAGGAAGTATTGGTTGGAGATGTTTCTGTTGTAAACGTTCGTTTGGTAGAAGATACGAAACGTATTGATGAAGTTGTAGTTGTGGGTTATGGTACTCAAAGAAAGGGCGAAGTTGCGAGTTCAATATCCAGTATTAAATCGGAGAATTTTATTAAAGTGCCCTCCCCAGACGCAGCACAACTCATCCGTGGTCAAGTTGCCGGATTAAGTGTTATTTCGGTTGATGCCAATCCTACTTCAACTTCACAAATCTCATTAAGAGGTATTACGACTTTAAAGTCTAGCTCAAGTCCTTTAGTTTTGATTGATGGAATTCCTGGTGACCTCAATTCAGTTTCTCCAGATGATATCGAACAAATAGATGTTTTGAAAGATGGTTCAGCTGCTGCTATTTACGGAACACGTGGCACGAATGGAGTAATTCTTATTACTACCAAAAACGCAAAAGGGGAAATGCCAACGCAAGTAGATTTTAATGCCTACTTATCAACTCAACAAATAACCAAAAGATTGGATATAATGAGTACAAAAGAGTATCGTCAAAAAGTGTCAGAGGGAGTTCCAGGTGCTCAAGATGATGGTTCAGATGTTAATTGGTTAGATGAAGTAATGCAAACACCTTTTACTCAAGTTTACAATCTTAGCCTTAGAGGAGGAAGCCGTAATACAAACTACACAGCTAGCTTTGAATACAGAGGATTAAATGGTTTGATTAAGAGAACCAATAACAAAATGATTTATCCACGTATCGAAATTACTCATCGTATGTTTGAAGATAAGCTCAAACTTACAGCAAGTTTAAGTGGATATAAACAAAACTATTTTTCTGGGTCAGATGGAGGGAGTTATAATTCGGCAATATATCGTAATGCTTTGACTTATAATCCAACTACTCCTATTAAAGATGATAAAGGAGTTTGGTCCGAGAGCCCTTCAAAAACAGATTATTTTAATCCTATTGCGCTATTGGAAGAAGTAGAAGGGGAAAATCAAGCTACTAATTTAAGAATGTTTGCTACAGCAGTATTTACTCCTGTTAAGGGGCTTGATATTAAGTATTTAGTTTCTTCTAATACATACAATCAAGTTAGAGGATATTATGAAACACAGAGTCACATTTCCACAGTAAAGGATGATAGAAATGGTTACGCATCACGTGGAACCACTCGTACAACTGAAGATTTATCGGAACTCACTGCACAATGGAAACAAAATATATTAGATGATCATTCATTTACTTTATTAGCAGGATATAGTTGGATGAATAAAAATTATCAAAATTACTATATGCAGAATTTCGGATTTCCTTCGGATGATTACACATACAATAATATGGGAGCAGGGTCTGCATTAACACAAGGTAGAGGTACTGAATATTCTTATCAAAGTGAAAATAAATTGGTTGGATATTTTGGACGTCTAAATTATAGCTTCAAAGGAAAATATATGTTTGCGGCAAGTTTGCGTCATGAGGGTTCTTCTAAATTTGGGACAAACCATAAATGGGGTAATTTCCCTGCATTATCAGTGGCTTGGAATATTAAGTCAGAAGGATTTATGGATGATCTAAAATTATTAAGTAACCTTAAATTACGGGCGGGCTATGGAGTGACAGGTACTGAACCTTCAGACCCATATATGTCACTTAATACACTAAGTTTCTCAACTTATGACTATTATAATGGAAGCTGGATAAAAACTATCCGCCCTGCTTCTAATCAGAATCCTGATTTGCGATGGGAAAAAAAGGAAGAGACAAATATTGGTCTTGACTTTGGATTTATTGAAGATAGAATCACCGCATCAATTGATTATTACAATCGTAAAACAAATGACTTACTTTGGGATTATACCGTTCCTTCTCCTCCTTATTTGTATTCAAGCATGACTGCTAATGCCGGATCTATGAGGAACAGAGGTGTAGAAGTCTCTTTAACATTAATTCCGGTTAAAAATGATAATATCCAATGGACAAGTTCAGTTAACTATTCAACCAACGATAATAAACTATTATCATTGTCTAATGATAAATTTATATCTAGTGGTTACTCTGACCAAGGATATACAGGTGAACCAATCCAGCAAACTACACATAGAATTCAGGAAGGTCAAGCTATTGGTAATTTTTATGGATTTAAAAGTATAGACATTGACGATAAAGGTCATTGGATTATTGAAGGAGAAGATGGTCAACCCAAACCAATTTCGGAACAACAACCTACTGACAAGAAAATTATAGGTAATGGACTTCCAAAGCATTATTTAAATTTTAATAATACATTGATTTATAAGAATATTGATTTTACAATTACCATGCGAGGTGCGTTTAAATTCGATATTCTAAATATGGCTAAATTACAGTATGGTGCACCTGTTATGTTGTCTAGAGGGAATATCCTAAACAGTGCGTTCGATAAAGTATATAATAAGGTTAGACTTGCTAATGACCAAGAATTACAGTATGTTAGTTATTACATAGAAAAAGGTGATTATTGGAAAATTGATAATTTAACTGTTGGTTACACAATGGACTTCAAATTTTCTTGGTTTAGAAATTTACGTGTATATGGTACAGTTTCTAATTTAGCGACTATAACTGGCTATTCAGGAATTGATCCAGAAGTTAGTATAAGTGGATTGAATCCAGGTTGCGATGATAAAAACCGTTACCCAGCTGCAAGAACATTTACGGTCGGGTTGTCCATGAAATTTTAAACTTATGAACATATGAAAACACATCAAATCATATTAATTATATTGATTATTGTCGGAATTTCTAATTCTTGTAGTGATAATCTTGAAGAAAAAGTTTTTTCATCTGTCACAGAACAGAGTTACAATTATTCTACAAAGGATCTTGATCCTGCAGTATCTAGTGTTTATTCTTATCTTCGCTCCCTTATATCCCATGGTGGATTTTGGCAAGCGCAGGAAGTTTCAGCTGATTGTATTGTGATGCCTCCGAATGCATCTGGATGGGATGATGGAGGAATCTACCGAAGGATGCATTACCATACATGGAATTCTGAACAATCTCATATTTCTTCTATGTGGTCTGCTTTTTATCGGGGTGTTATTCTTTCTAACCAAGTGATTCAACAGATTGAAACTGATATAATCCCAGCTTCTTCTGAAGATATAAAAAAAGCTGCTCTTGCAGAACTTAGAGCTACTCGTGCATTTTACTATTGGTTGATTTGCGACAACTTTGGTGATGCTCCGTTAGTTACAACACCTGGTGGTGATTTGCCTGAAAAGAGTACACGTAAAGAGATTTTCGATTTTATTGTCTCAGAGTTGAATGCTGTTATTCCTTCATTAAGCGAAGTTCAGGGACGAATGAATAAGTGGGCCGCTAAAGCTTTATTGGCAAATGTATATCTTAATGCTGAAGTTTATGTAGGCAAGGCTCATTGGGCAGAATGTTTAGCTCAATGTAATGATATAATCAATAGTAATAAATGTTTACTTTCTGATAATTACAGAGACCCTTTTCGGACGGTAGGTGTTGAAAATTCAAAAGAGGTATTGTTTACTATTCCTTTTGACGAGAAGCTTGCTACAGGTAATAGTATCCATATGTTCTCCTGGCATGGTGAGCTTAAGAAGAAATTTGAAACTGAAGCAACTCCTTGGGGTAGTGGATCTGCAATGGGTGTTACACAATTTATAGATACTTATGATCCTGATGATTCACGTTTGGAAGATACGTGGTTGATGGGGCCACAATATGCAGCCAATGGAACTTTAATTGTTGGTACCTATGATATGAAAGGAGAACCATTAGTATTTACTAAAGACATTCCAAGTGGCAACTATACAAAAGAGACAGAAGGATATAGGATGAATAAGTATGAAATAGCGAAAGGATGTCAGGGATCCTCCAGTACAGATTTTCCGTTATTCAGATACTCACAAATTCTTTTGATGAAAGCTGAGTGTTTACTACGTACTGAATCATCAGGAGCTGGAGCATTAGTTACAGAAGTTAGAAAAAGAGCGTTCAAGGAAAATCCTGAAAAGGCGATTGTAACGGATGACCAACTTAAAGGAAATAGTAGTTATCAATACGGATATGTAGAAGACTACAAGATTGTAGATAAAGGTAATACCGATTCTATTAAATTTGGTCGCTTACTTGATGAATTGGGTTGGGAATTTGCATGGGAAACCTGCAGAAGACGGGATCTAATCCGATTTGATGTATATACAAAGAAAAGTTGGCTATCTCATAAACCACAAGGCGATTATCGAAAGATCTTTCCAATTCCTGAAAGTGTAATAACTTCAAATCCGAAGCTAATACAAAATCCAGATTACTCAAATAAATAAAGCAAAATTGAATTTTTAAAACAGAAGAGAAATATTTTCTCTTCTGTTTTTCCCCAAAAATATATTCTAAATAATATCTTTTCTTTTTTATGATTGATGATTTGTAAATGAAACCGAACTAATGTGTAAAAATCTGTATTTTATAATATTAGCTATTTTATTACCGGTATTTTTTATCGGAATAATTGAGTTAGTTCTTAGGACAGCTGATTTGGGTGAAGAAACTTGTTTATTCAAGAAAACCTTAGATCATCAATATTATGTCATGAATACTAAGGCTTCTGTTTGTTTTTTTTCGGTTTCTGAGAACTCTACGATAGGCAATCAAGATTATTTCCTAGTAAATAAATCAAAAGAAACAATACGTATTTTTGTGCTAGGAGCCTCTTCAGCTCTGGGATTTCCTTATATGTATAATGGGTCTTTTGCTAGGATGCTGAAATACAGGTTGCAATTTCGTTATCCATACAACAATATTGAAATAGTTAACATTTCGTTAACTGCCGTTAATAGTTATACTCTGTGGGATTTTGGTAAACAGCTGATGAGTTATTCTCCAGATTGTATTCTAATTTATGCAGGGCATAACGAATACTATGGAGCAATGGGAGTTGCTTCTTCTAGCAAATACGTTAATGATGTTTGGATAAATAGGTTACTAATAAAAAGTAAAAAAATTAGAATAATTCAACTTTTGGGAAAATGTATTTCTCATCTTAAGAACAATAAAACTGAATTGACAAACAAAAACATTTCTTTGATGGCTCGAATGGTTCATCAGGCAACTATTCCATACGAATCAAAGCCTTTCATGTTGGGTATCCAACAATATGAACGAAATATGAGTGATTTGATTGACTACTTTAATCAACAACATATTCCCGTTTTTATTGGTACTTTGGCAGCTAATTTAAAAGATCAACGTCCACTTGATTGCAATAATGGGGAAAAAACAATAGCTTTTAATGAATTTCAAAAAGGAGACTCCCTTTTTCAATTAGGGAATTATTCTGAATCTCTTCATTATTATTTAATGGCCAAAGAACACGATGAAATCCGTTTTAGGGCTCCTGATACCTTAAACTCAATTATTCGTGGTCTTTCAAAATTCCCAAATGTATCTCTCGTTGATACTGAACGAGCATTGCGTGATCAATGTAAAGGTCATATTATTGGAAAAGAAGTTTTACTCGAGCATGTTCATCCCAATTTAAAGGGTAGTTATATTATGGCTGATTGTTTTTTTAATGAACTTGAAAATAAGTTCTTCTCAAAATTGAAGTATAGATCAGTTCATTCGAATATTATTGATAAAGATCTCCCTTATACAGCTTTTGATACCATTTCAGGAGATTTAACTATCCAAGCATTGAAACAGCAATGGCCTTTCAATGAAACTTCTCAAAATTTTGAAGGATATAAACAAGATTCTTTCGAAAGCTGTATAGCTAATATGTATTTTTCTCGTCATATCAATTGGGAACAAGCAATGCGTAAGCTAAACAATTATTACATTCTTCAGAAAGATTATACCAATGCATTACGGATTATTGAACAGATGTATTTAGATGTGCCATATGAAGTTCGATTTGCTGAACAAGCGTTGAACTTATCAAAACATTTAAAATTTAAAGAAAAAATAGCTTTTTATTCACAAAAGGTTATTATGCTTCATTCTCTTAATTCTTCAAATTAATATAATACATTACCAAAATATGATTGAAAACAAGCAAAATAGAGAAACAGGTCTAATTATCGCTTTAATAGTTCTGTTTACAAATAATTACTTTGGAGAGTTCGGGAGTGAGATCTTGGGATGTGTACTTTTGACTACATTGTTTGCTCCTTTCCTATTCAATCCATTAACTATCTTGTTTGTATTAGTAGGAGAAATAATGGGTAAGTGGTCTACAAAACTTATTTTAGTTCTGGTTTTTTATTTAATACTTGTACCTCTCGCTATCCTTTCCCGATTTTTTTCTGGAAAAAGGATTAAGCTATATAAGTTTCGTAAAAAGGAAAGAAGTTACTTTACAATATGTTGTAACCAATTTAATGGCCATGACTTGAATAAACAATATTAAATTAAGGAATTATGAAAGATTTTATATTAGAATTTACAAGCTTTCTTATAGAAAGAAAAAAATATTGGTTAATACCTTTGGTCATTATTTTATTATTGCTTTCGTTAATCATTACATTGACTCAAGGGACAGTTATTGCCCCATTTATTTACACATTATTTTAATTCATGATAGTAATATTAGGTATATCAGCATTTTATCACGATAGTGCTGCAGCTCTTATCGTAGATGGTATTTTGGTCGCAGCTGCTCAGGAAGAAAGGTTTACTAGAATAAAGAATGATAACTCTTTCCCAGTAAATGCGATTCAATATGTGATTCAAGAAGCCAAAGTTAATGGAGCTGACATATCAAGTATTGCTTTCTACGAAAAGCCTTTTTTAAAATTTGAGAGGATACTTGAGACCTATTATTCTTATGCTCCGAGAGGAATAAAAAGTTTTCTTGCTTCTATGCCTTTATGGATTAAGAGTAAACTTTACATTAAACAACAAATTCTCAAGCAACTTCATCAGATGGGAATTTCTGCTACTCTTTTTTTTCCTGAACATCATTTGTCGCATGCTGCTAGTGCTTTTTATCCATCACCTTTTGAAGATGCATGTATTCTAACAATTGATGGTGTTGGAGAATGGTCAACTACAACCATTGGAAAAGGTGAGGGTAATCGGATTTCATGCTTACGAAAAATCTTTTATCCCCATTCGTTAGGACTTCTTTATTCAACTGTTACGTCTTATTGTGGATTCAGAATTAATGATGGAGAGTATAAGCTTATGGGATTAGCTTCTTATGGAGAAAGCACAAACCAAACATCTAATTTAATAAGCAAAATTAAAAATAATTTGATTGATATCAAAGACGATGGCTCATTCATTCTAAATGATAAATATTTCAATTATAATACTGGATTACAAATGGCAAATATTAAATTATGGAGTAAATTATTTGGTATGCCTCCTCGTTCTCCAGAAAGTGAATTAACACAAGACTATGTTGACCTTGCATTTGCTGCCCAAAAAATTGCTGAAGAAATAATAATAAAGCTTGCTAAGACTGCAAAACAGATTACAGGAAAAGAAAATTTGGTTATGGCAGGAGGTGTTGCTTTAAATTGTGTAGCAAATGGGAAGTTGGCTGAAACAAACTTATTTAAAAATATTTGGATTCAGCCTGCGTCCGGAGATGCTGGAGGAGCTATAGGTGCTGCTTTTGCTGTTTGGAATATATCGATGAATCGTTCTAGAGACTCAATTGGAATAGATAAAATGAATAATTCTTATTTGGGTCCAGCATTTTCAGATAAAGAAATTGATAAATTATTACGTAAATTATTGATTCCATATGAATACATTGAATCTATTAAATTGTCAAAGATTATTGCCGAATTACTGGCACAAGGGAATACAGTTGGATGGTTTCAGGACCGTATGGAGTTTGGGCCTAGGGCTTTAGGAAACAGATCTATATTGGCTGATGCCAGGATTCCTAATATGCAGCAAATACTTAATATTCAAATAAAAAATAGAGAAGATTTTCGTCCATTTGCTCCTTGTATATTGGAAGAAGATTGCCATTTTTATTTTAAAGCAAACCAGATCTCCCCGTATATGTCTTTTGCTTTTGAATTGAATGACGAATTGAGATTCAAACTTCCAGAAGAATACATGGAATTAGGATTGAGGAATAAATTGAATACGCCGCGATCATTAATTCAAGCAGTTGTTCACGTTGATTTCACTTCTCGTATTCAGACAGTGAATAAAAATAATAATGAAAAATTATACAGACTTCTTAAAGATTTCAAAGAATTAACAGGCTGCAGCTTGTTGATTAACACAAGTTTTAATGTTCGAGATGAACCAATTGTTTGTACTCCAAAAGATGCTTTTGATTGCTTTTTGAGAACTAATTTGAATTATCTTGTTCTTGGCAATTATTTAATACAAAAGAAAAATATTGATATATCAAAATACATAAATACATAATATTAAACTAATGATTATGAAACAATTCCCCATCTTATTATTAAGTTGTATGGCGTTTATCACGTGTAAGGTAAGTGCCGGACAGGAACCTGTAAAGTTGATAGAGCAGGTGGATTTCTCTCATGTACATATCCAGGATGCTTTTTGGTCACCACGCCTGGAAAAGCATATTACGACTACACTCCCTGTATGTATAGACCAGATTGAAAACCAGACCGGACGCATTCAGAACTTTGAAAATGCGGCGAAAGGTACAGGAAAACACTCCGGAATCTTCTTTGATGATTCGGATGTGTATAAAGCATTGGAAGGGATTGCTTATGCGCTGATTAACCATCCCGATCCGGCTTTGGAGAAGAAAGCCGACCAATGGATTGCCAAAATGGCTGCGGCCCAGCAACCCGACGGATACATTAACACCTTTTACACCCTGACAGGACTGGGTAAACGGTGGACAAATATGGACAAGCACGAGATGTATTGTGCCGGTCACATGATAGAAGCAGCGGTAGCCTATTATAAGGCAACCGGAAAAAGGCAGTTGCTGGATGTAAGCATTCGTATGGCCGACCACATGATGTCTGTATTCGGTCCCGGTAAACGGAATTGGGTGCCGGGTCATGAAGAGATTGAGCTGGCGCTGGTTAAGCTGTTTCAGACAACGGGTGAGCGGAAGTACCTTGATTTTTCCAATTGGTTATTGGAGCAGCGGGGACATGGATATGGCTCTATGGGTGACGAGGGAACGTGGAATCCGGTTTACTATCAAGACGACAAACCCATCCGCGAGATGACGGATATTGCCGGGCATGCAGTAAGATGTATGTATCTGTATTGCGGGATGGCCGACGTAGCCGCTTATAAGCATGAAACCAGCTATATCGATGCGATGAACCGTTTATGGGACGACGTAGTGTTACGTAATATGTATATTACAGGAGGTATCGGTTCTTCAAAACATAATGAAGGATTTACGGAGGACTATGATCTGCCTAATAAAGAGGCCTATTGTGAAACCTGTGCTTCGGTCGGGATGGTATTCTGGAATCAGCGTATGAACCAGTTTACAGGCGATTCCAAGTATATCGATGTACTGGAGCGCTCCATGTATAACGGTGCCTTATCCGGAATATCGCTGGCCGGTGATCTTTTTTTCTACGTTAATCCGTTGGAGTCCGACGGAGATCACCACCGCAAAGCATGGTACGGATGTGCCTGCTGTCCAAGTCAGATCTCCCGTTTTCTTCCTTCCATCGGTAATTATATCTACGGCGTTTCCAAGGATGCATTGTGGGTAAACCTGTACATCGGCAATAAGACTGATATCCCTGTTGGTAAGAATAAGATTGAAATCACACAGAAAACAGACTATCCATGGAATGGAGATATCCGTCTGGTTGTAAATCCGGATAAGAACATTAAGAAACAGATTCGCCTACGTATTCCGGAATGGAGTGAGACTTATACGATCAGGGTAAATGGAAAAGAGGTGAAGGCTCGGGTTGAAAAAGGATATGCAGTTATTGACAACCAATGGAAAAAAGGGGATGAAATCTTATTGTCTCTGGATATGAAGACCAGGGTAGTGGCAGCCGACGAACGCGTAAAGGCTAATGTTGGAAAGCGGGCGATCCAGAGAGGTCCTCTTGTGTATTGCATGGAGGAGACCGACAATAAAGCATCTTATAATAAGGCTGTAATAACGGATAAGACTGCTTTAAAGGGGCATTACGACAAGTCATTGCTTAACGGTGTGTATGTGATTGATGCGACCGATGGAAATTCTTCTTTCCGTATGATTCCCTATTATGCATGGGATAACCGAGAGGCTGGAAAGATGAAAGTGTGGATAGATTATCAACCTAAATAAATGATACAATGAAAAGGATTCTATTAACCGGACTTGTTTTTATTTCTGTCCTCTTCGGGCCCGGCTCTGCTGTGAAAGGGGATAATCTATATTCGGAGAATTATTTGAATAACCGGTATCCTCTGCTTAAGAAGCCTTATATTAAATTACCGCTGGGCAGTATTAAACCCAAGGGCTGGATGAGGCAACAACTGGAAATCATGCGGGATGGGATGACCGGCAACCTCGATGTGGTTTACGAGAAAGTAATGGGTAAGCGTAACGGATGGCTTGGAGGCGACGGTGACGTGTGGGAACGCGGTCCCTATTGGATTGACGGCCTGCTTCCGTTGGCTTACATCCTGGAAGATAAACGTTTGATCGAGAAGGTGAAACCCTGGATAGAGTGGACACTCGCTTCGCAGAAAGCCGATGGATATTTTGGTCAGGATACCGACCGTCCCAATGAGCCCGGACTGCAGCGAGATAATGCAATGGACTGGTGGCCTAAAATGGTGATGCTGAAAGTGATGCAGCAATATTATTCGGCTACTGGCGATCCGCGGGTAATTCAGTTTCTCGACAACTATTTCCGGTATCAGCTGAAGCAGTTGCCAGCAAATCCGCTTGATAAATGGACCTTCTGGGGATCTCAGCGGGGAGGGGACAATTTAATGATCGTTTATTGGCTCTATAATATCACCGGTGAAAAATATTTGCTGGATCTGGGAGAGCTTATTCACAAACAGACATTCAACTGGACAGATATATTCCTGAATCAGAATCACCTGTCAAGGCAGCACAGCCTGCATTGTGTAAATCTGGCGCAGGGCTTTAAGGAGCCGGTTGTATACTATCAGCAGAGTAAAGATTACAAACACCTGGAAGCGGTGGATAAAGCGGTATCTGTTATGAGGCATACAATCGGACTGCCAACCGGACTTTGGGCTGGCGACGAGCTATTGCGTTTTGGAAATCCGGTATATGGGTCCGAACTTTGTACGGCTGTAGAAATGATGTTTTCGCTGGAAGAGATACTCGAAGTTACAGGGAATACCCATTGGGCCGATTACCTGGAGCGAATCGCTTACAATGTACTGCCTACGCAGGTTACCGATACCTATTCGGCCCGTCAGTATTATCAGCAGGTAAATCAAGTGTTGGTAACCCGTAACTGGCGCGACTTCACCACTCCTCACGATGATACCGATATCCTTTTCGGCGAATTAACCGGATATCCCTGCTGTACCTCCAACTTGCATCAGGGATGGCCTAAGATGGTGCAGAATCTGATCTATGCGACGGGCGATAATGGAGTTGCCGCGCTGGTATATGCACCCTGTGAAGCCAAGGTAAAGGTAGGTGATGGAAAGACGCTGTTGCTTCGGGAAGAGACAAATTATCCCTTCGATGAGGCCATTGCATTCCATTTTGGTTTTGAGGATAAAAAGGTGAAGGAATCGTTTTTTCCTTTTCGCTTCAGGGTGCCGGCCTGGTGTACACAGCCCGATATCAGGCTGAACGGAGAAAAACTATCTTTGGATACGCAACCGGGAGAGATTGTTTCTATCAGCCGTAACTGGAAGACCGGAGATGTATTGAATGTGGAATTTCCTGCTCAGGTGGATATAAGTTATTGGTATGATGGCGGCGCCGTAGTGGAGAGAGGTCCGCTGCTATATGCCTTGAAGATGAATGAGAAATGGGAAAAGAAAAACATAGAAAAAGAATATGTTGCCAAATACGGCAGCTGGTATTTTGAGGTTACGTCAGATTCTCCGTGGAATTATGCCTTCATGAAAAAGAATCTGCAGAAGGAGTCTCTGCCTGCTGGTTTTATAGTTGAGAAGAAAGCCCTAAAGGATGGAGTATATCCCTGGAATGTAGATAATGCACCTTTGCAAATCCGGACGAAGGCGAACCGGATTCCCTCGTGGACATTGTACAGAGGTTCTGCCGGTCCGATTCCATTCAATACGCAACAAGGGAAAGACTATACCGATACTGAAGAAACAATCGAATTAATACCTTACGGTTGTACCACATTACGCATTGCCCAGTTTCCGGTAAGATAGACAACCCGATAGAATGACGCAGAAACAGAAAGAGAGGATATCTTTCAGATACCCTCTCTTTCATTTATTTGCAGTACCGTTTTATCTTATTTATCCATGTCTTTGGTAATTTCCTGGATATCCTGCAGGGTAAAGTTTCCAAGCAGCTGTATCACCGTAAATCCCTCTTCGGTATCTGCCAGCATCAGCATGTCTTTTACCAGATCTCCTTTCATTACGGCATAGAAGGTTGCCTTCGTTTTACCGTCGCGAACGCGCATCAGCTCTTCGTGTTGTTTGGTTACCAACTGAGTAAATTCATTGCGCATCTTCACTGTCAGATCCTTGCGTTCGGTGGTAAGTACCTGCAATGATTCCACTTTCCCTTTCATGTTCATCAGATTTAATCCTGCTGTCTGCATGGTGGGCATCATTTTAAACATGGCCTTCGAGATATAGACCGAAGTAACATTGTCCATGTCGGCGTATTTTTCGAACAGTTTACTGGTTGTCTGTGTCAAACCAGCCTGACTGAATACGAAGCACAGAAGTGCGAGTATAATATATTTTGCTTTCATTGTATCTCTTCTTTATTATTCAATTGTTTGTTTACGATTTTGTTTACCTTGTGAATTTCCTGCTGAGCGTCAGACACCTCGTCCAATCCTTTATTCATCTGGGTGGACATAAAGGCGAGCGCTTTATTTGCAGCGATGGCAGCTTCCATCGGATCAGAAAATGTATCGGCGG
>Ga0207420_1001284_pt1 | contig 15953 bp, 13 predicted proteins | sample ThiBio_inoc_biof_FD_183941 | JGI IMG/M metagenome (GOLD analysis project Ga0207420, IMG submission 183941) | Wastewater bioreactor microbial communities from Cape Town, South Africa - Thiocy_inoc_biof (SPAdes) | ecosystem: Engineered > Bioremediation > Thiocyanate > Unclassified | place: South...
ATTCCCTTGCCTAATCTTGTCTCGTTAATACTGAAGTTGATGAAAGTGAGAAATATAAACACTTATCCAGTCAAGCCACAGATGAAATTTTGTGCATGATTGGAAATTAATAAGCAGACCCTATTTATTATCTAAATATGTTATCTGTTTTTTGTCCCAAGACTATCATGCCTTTCGCGGTTGAACAAAGGTGTGACTTTGTATGGAGAATAATCACATGAGCTTTTGCGACGACGCGAGACGGGTTCTTTTTTTATGTTAAAAATAGATTAACACTGATTTCTTCAAGAAAAAAATTATATATTTGAGGAGTTTTACTTCTTTTTTTCGTTAATTGATGATACAAGTGTGATGTTAAGCCTAAAAATATAAACAGATGAAAAAGATATTGTTATTGATTGATTATTCCAGTGAATTTAGCCGTCGTTTATTGAAAGGGTTGATTCAATATTCCAAAGAACACGGGCCTTGGATATTTTATCGCTTACCCTCCTATTATAAAACGCTATATGGTAAGGAGGGAATTGTGGAGTGGGCTAAAGAGTGGGAAGCAGACGCTATTGTGGCGCGTTGGGATCATGAAGGTACAGATCTGTTAAAGAGTTTAAATATTCCTGTTGTCCTTCAGAATTACAAAGACAGAAGCGCTTATTTTTCCAATCTGACAGGCGATTATGTCGGAACCGGCGAGATGGCTGCCAGGTTTTTCATTAAACGGCGATACAGGAATTTTGCATTTTATGGGAACAAAGGTGTGGTATGGTCGCGCGAGAGGGCCGAGGGATTCAGGAAAGAGGTGGAAAAAGCAGTAGGGAATTACTATTACTTTGAAAGTGAAAACCTGGACGGAGAGGAATGGGGTACCAGCCATATGCAGCTCGATGAATGGCTCCTGTCATTACCCAAGCCGGTAGGATTGTTTGCCTGCGACGATAACTTTGCCCTACGCGTATCACAGATCTGCACCATCAACAACATCAAGATTCCGGAAGAGATCTCGTTATTAGGCGTGGATAACGATGAACTGATCTGCCACCTTTCCGATCCTCCCATATCATCCATTGTTACGGATGTGGAAAAGGGCGGATACGAGACTGGAAGATTAATCGACCGGATGATTAAGGGAGAGGTCAAAGAGCCCTTTAACATCGTTATCCGGCCTACCCGGTTCGAGCTTCGGAAATCCACGGAAAAGTACGACATTTCAAATGAGTATATTTCCCGGGTAGTCAATTTTATCGAAGACAACTTTATCACCGATATCAATATTGAGGAACTCACGGAACTGGTTCCGCTATCCCGGCGTAACTTGGAAGTGAAATTCAAAGAAGAGATGGGTACCACTATTTATCAATTTATTCTGAGTTGCAGAATTGACTATTTTGCTCACTTATTGCTGACAACTGACAGGACTTTATACGATATGGCCCTTGAATCCGGTTTCAATGACTGCAAAAATATATCGCGTATTTTTAAAAAATACAGAGGCTGTACTCCTGTAGAATTTCAAAAAAAACGGAGCAACAACTTTATACCGTAACGTTTTTTGAGATTACTATTTCGTTATTAACGTATTTTTCATACCTGATAAAACATAATTTTGTGTACTACAAAAATATGGGACAAACCATTTACTTGTATTAAATCGATAAAAGATGAGTATAAAACCAGGAGTTAAACATGTTCAGAACAAAAGCGCCACGATCAAATCGATGATTATTCTGGTGTTGCTGTTTTTTATTTTCGGATTGGTATCGTGGGTAAACACTATTTTAGTCCCTTATTTCCAGCTGACCCTTCAGCTGACTAATTTTCAATCCTCGTTTGTTACATTTGCTTTTTACATTGCTTATTTAGTGATGGCTATCCCTTCATCTCTTTTGCTGAATAAGATGGGATACAAAAGGGGGATGATGTATGGCCTGTGGTGTATGGCAATCGGGGCGCTGCTCTTTGTCCCTGCCGCCTATTGGCGCGTCTATCAGGTATTTCTGTTGGGACTGTTTTTACTGGGTGTGGGGCTGGCCATTTTACAATCGGCCGCTAATCCTTATGTAACCATTGTCGGGCCAATTGAGAGTGCCGCCAAACGGATGAGTATAGTGGGGACGGGCAATAAACTGGCCGGTGTTATAGCTAATCTTATTTTTGCCGGAGTTGTTATCCGTGAATCCGACAAGGTACTGATGCGTGAGATTGAATCCGGCCTATATACCGGTGCGTCGTTAGACGCTGCTTTGGATAATCTGATTAAAGGCGTTATGTTCCCCTATCTGATTTTAGCTGTAGCGCTCTTCGTTTTTGGAATTGTTGTCCGTTATTCGGCTTTACCGGAATTGGATCCTTCGGTAGTCAACAAATGTTCAATCGAAGATGAAAACTCTGATAAATCCATCTTTCAGTATCCTGCATTGATGTTGGGGGTGATTGCCATGTTTTTCCATATAGGAACGCAGATGATTGCTCTTGCTACCAGCATCCAATATGCAGGTACTATGGGTGAAAGCCTGGCCGGGCCGGCTAAAAATATCCCCTCATACACCATGCTGTTGACTTTTCTGGGATATTTTATCGGAATTATATTGATTCCCAAATACTTGAAGCAACGTAATGCACTTTTAATCTGCGCTTCACTCAATTTAGTTCTTTCTATTTTAATAATTAGTACATCAGGAACGGTTAATCTCTTCGGAATTACGTCCGACATTTCTATTTGGTATCTTGTCATGATGGGACTTCCTAATGCGTTACTTTACGCCGGAATTTGGCCTCTCGCCATCAACGGATTAGGCAAGCACACGAATCTTGGCGCTGCTTTTCTGGTAATGGCGCTTTGCGGGAGTGCGTTTATGCCTATGATTTATCATTCGCTTGTGGAGCTTAATTCGTCTATTTCGCCTTTTGAAGCAATGAAACAGGCCTATTGGATCCTTATCCCCTGTTTTGCCTACATTGTATGGTATGCGGCCAGAGGATACCGGATCAAATCTTGGAGAAGAACAAAAGAACTAATGTAATAATTGATTGATGTTATGGATAATAGAATCATCATAAAAAACGGTAAGATCATTTTTTCCGATACGATAGAGGAGAACCTGACCATTGTATGTGGAAATGGGAAAATAACCGATATTCTTCATAATGAAGAATTCGCTCCCGGCAATAGCGATATTGTGATAGACGCAACGGACAAGTATGTTGCTCCCGGCTTTATTGATATCCACACACACGGCGGTGGCGGGCATGACTTTATGGACGGGACTGTTGAGGCATACCTCGGAGCGGCGGAAACCCATGCCAGGTATGGAACCACGGCGTTATTGCCTACAACGTTGACAAGCACGTTTGACGAGCTGATTAACACGTTTGTCGTATATAAAGAAGCCGTCAAACAGAACACGAAAGGAGCTAAATTTCTCGGGCTGCATCTGGAAGGACCCTATTTTGCCTACAATCAGCGGGGTGCTCAGGATCCCCAATATCTTAAAAACCCCGAACCGGAAGAATACAATAAGATCTTAGCGGCCTCGGACGATATTGTACGGTGGAGCCTGGCGCCGGAACTGCCCGGCGCGCTCGACTTCGGAAAAGTGCTGACTTCAAAAAATATCCTCACCTCCGTAGCACATAGCGATGCCATTTATGAGGAGGTGGTGGAAGCCTTCAACGCAGGATTTACACACGTGACCCACCTTTATTCGGCTATGTCCACCGTTACCCGCAGGAATGCATTCCGTTACGCGGGTGTTTTGGAAGCCGCATACTTGATCGATGATATGACGGTGGAGATCATTGCCGATGGAGTGCATTTACCTAAATCCCTTCTCCAGTTCGTATATAAATTCAAAGGGCCTGACAAAACCGCGCTTTGTACCGACTCCATGCGGGGAGCGGGTATGCCCGACGGAGAATCTGTTTTAGGCAGCCTCGACAAAGGACAAAAGGTGATCATTGAAGATGGTGTGGCAAAACTACCGGATCGGACAGCTTTTGCCGGAAGCGTTGCCACCACCGACCGTTTGCTCAGGACCATGGTAGACATTGCTGATGTGCCTTTGGTGGAAGCGGTGAGGATGTTGACCTTGACTCCAGCCCGCATCATGCGGATAGATCAGCAGAAAGGATCTGTCCAAAAAGGAAAGGATGCTGATCTGGTTATTTTTGATAATAATATTAATGTTTCATACACAATCTTAGAAGGAAATGTCATACACGGAAACTAACACAAATGTAATCACATTCACCAAAGGAATGTTGGAAGTGAAAATCTTTCATACCCGGGAGGAGATGGGTAAGGAGGCGGCAGTCGATGTATCGGATACTATACGGCAACTGCTCAATGAAAAAAAGGAAATCAATATGATCTTTGCCGCTGCACCCTCACAAAGCGATTTTATGAAGGAACTGATTGCTGATAAACGGATCCGGTGGGAGAAGATCAATGCCTTTCACATGGATGAGTATATTGGGTTGCAAGAGAATGCCCCTCAGGGATTCGGCAATTTCCTGAGAGATCGTATTTTTGATAAAGTTCCCTTTAAAAGTGTCCATTATATAAATGGGCGGGCGGAAGATCCTTCCGGTGAATGCGACAGATATGCCGGTTTATTGGATCGATACCCTGTTGATATTGTTTGTCTTGGGATCGGAGAGAACGGGCATATCGCATTTAATGACCCGCCGGTAGCCGATTTCAAAGACCCTGAATTGGTGAAAGTGGTAAAACTGGATATGGCTTGCAGGCAACAACAAGTCAATGAAAACCTTTTCACCGGAATAGGCCTGGTACCTACCCATGCGATCACCGTGACTATTCCGGCATTGTTAAAGGCAAAGTATATGTTCTGCATGGTGCCGGCTAAAAATAAAGCCGAAGCCGTGTATCACACTCTGAATAACGACATCAGCGAGGAATGTCCGGCTACGATCTTACGAACAAAAAAAGACGCTATATTATATCTGGATAAAGAAAGTGCATCGTTACTGAATTAAAACAAAATCATTATGAGACTAAAAGTTATTTTATCAGCTATTTTGTCCGGACTTTTATTGATAGCCCAGGCACAACAAATAAAAATTGGTATCATCGGCCTCGATACCTCTCACTCTGTCGCCTTTACAAAGTTTTTGAATGGAGAAGATAAAAAAGAAGAATTCAAAGATTTTAAAATTGTCGCAGCCTATCCCTACGGATCGAAAACCATTAAATCGAGTTACGACCGCATACCCGGTTATATAGAACAGGTTAAAGGGTTGGGAGTAGAGATTGTTCCCTCCATAGCAGAACTACTCAAGAAAGTAGATTGTGTGATGTTGGAAACCAACGATGGAAACCTGCATTTGGAACAGGCGTACGAAGTGTTCAAGGCCGGAAAGATCATGTTCATAGATAAACCGCTTGGCGCTACTTTGGCACAATCCATAGCGATCTGTCAATTGGCCAGGGAATATAATGTTCCCATTTTCTCTTCATCCGCATTACGGTTTGTTCCGCAAAATCAAAAATTGCGCAACGGAGAATATGGTAAAATTCTAGGGGCGGATTGCTACTCTCCGGCAACACGTGAAATATCGCATCCTGATTTTGGGTGGTATGGTATCCATGGCGTGGAAACCCTGTTCACTATTATGGGAACGGGGTGCGTAGCTGTGAATCGAATGTCGGCCGAAGGAACTGACGTAGTCGCCGGTTTATGGAGCGATGGCAGGATAGGTACGTTCAGGGGGCGTCGTACAGGTAAAAGTATTTACGGGGGTACCGCTTTCACCGATAAAGGCGCGGAACCCGTCGGCCCCTATGAGGGATATGAAGTATTGCTGACGGAGATATTGAAGTTTTTCAGAACTCGCATTGCTCCAGTTTCAGCAGAAGAAACGCTCGAAATATTCACCTTTATGGAAGCCTCCAACGAAAGCAAGCGTAATGATGGAAAAATCATCCTGATGGAGGACACCTATCGTAAAGGCTTAAAAGAAGCTAAAGATTTATTGCTGAAATTATAAACTGTTTAAATTTCTTACGAAAAAACAGTTTATAAATAAAAAATCTTTGCCTTCAAAAAGTTTCTTTTTTGCATTCTTCTCCCTTTATTTGGCTCAAATAGCCCGCTATTATCGCCAAAACGAGAAAAAACTCTCCTGAAAATAATTCTTTTTGAATAGCAAAACAAATTTAAATAGTCTCTTAAACAACAATAAAATGAAAAAGGGTTGGTTTATTATTGCAGTTGGACTGATATTACTTTCTTGTATGCAAAAGAACAATAGCCCTCGGGGCAACCAAACGGTATTTATCGGAAGAGAGGGTGAAGTGAAACTGATCGTCCTTGCTCCGGGGCATTTTCATGCCAACCTGCTTCAAAAAAGTGTCCTGCCACAGGTAAACGATTCGGTATTTATATATGCGCCCGCCGAAGATACCGGATTAAAACAGTATCTTTCGGCCATCGAGTCGTTCAATCAAAGAGATAAAGATCCTACAGACTGGCAGACAATTGTCTATACCGGCGACGATTTTCTAAATAAGATGGTAACCGAAAAAAAAGGAAATGTAGTCGTGCTTGCCGGTAACAACAAAGAGAAAACCGAATATATTCTCAGTGCGGTAAATGTCGGATTAAACGTTTTGTCGGATAAGCCGATGGCGATTAACCGGGAAGATTTCCTTTTGTTGGAAGAAGCGTACGCTAATGCTGAGGCACAAAACGTGTTGTTATATGATATGATGACCGAACGTTACGATATGCTGAATATCATAGAGAAGGAGTTGATAAACAATCCCGATTTCTTCGGCGGGCTGAAAACGGGAACGCCGGAAGATCCCGCCGTCTATATGGAGAGTGTGCATCACTTCTATAAAGAGGTGTCCGGCATCCCGTTGATCCGTCCGGCATGGTATTACGACGTGGAGCAACAGGGTGAAGGAATCGCCGATGTAACCACGCACCTGATCGATTTGTTGTTCTGGAAATGCTTTCCCGGCCAGTCTGTCGATTATACCCGGGATATCGGAAATATCTCTTCCTCTCATTGGGCAACAGAGATCACATTGCCGCAGTTTACAAAATCGACCGGTGAAACCGCCTTTCCCGATTACCTGCAAAAATACCTCAACAATTCCATACTGAAGGTGTATGCCAACGGCACTCTCCATTTTGATATAAAACACCGGAATGTGGGCTTAAAAGTTATTTGGAATTACCAGGCGCCCGAAGGTGGCGGAGATACCTTCATGTCAGTTGTAAAAGGAACAAAAACTACACTGAAAACAATACAGAACAAGGAACAGGGTTTTGTAAAACAGCTGTATGTCCAAAAAAACGACGGGATGGATGAGAATGAATTTTCCGGTAACCTCCAAAAGGCGATCGAAAAAATCCGGATAACCCATCCTTTCGTATCTGCCTCTCCTACAGCTGTCAAAGGAGAATATATCATCAATATTCCTGTCGAAAACAGAGAGGGACACGAATCGCATTTCAAATATGTTGCCGAAAGTTTTTTTAAATTTTTAATAAATCGCAGTATGGCAGAGTGGGAAAAAACCAATACTTTAGCGAAATATTATATTACTACTAAAGCTGTAGAGGTTGCAAAAGACAGGGATTGACACCGGCGGGACTTATTACGAATCATCAAAGATGTTCCATGGTTCATTGCAGAACATCATGGGGACACGGTTCGATATACTTATCATCGACCAAAACAAATTGAAATCGCAGGAAATTTGGAACGATATGGTTTTCGAACTTCAACGGCTCGACCGGATCTTTAATCGCTTTGACAGTACAAGCGAAACTTCAAAAATCAATCGCGAAGCTATTCTTGAACCGGTACATGTAAGCCTGGAGATGTGGACGATCCTGAAAAGTTGCCGGGAATACAATATTCGCACATTGGGATTGTTTGATATCACATTGGATGATTTTTCAAAAGTGTTGCTGGATGAAAGAGAGCATACGGTCATTTTTTTGAAAAAAGAGATGTCATTGGATTTTGGGGGCTACGCCAAAGGGTATGCATTGGCGAAAATTAAGGATTTAATTCATCAAGCCGGAGTAAAACATTGTTTTGTGAATTTTGGGAATAGCTCTATTCTGGGAGTGGGACACCATCCTTACGGAGATGCATGGAAGGTGAGTATCGAAAACCCATATAACCCTGATGAAGCTTTGGATGAGATTTCTTTAAGGGACGAGGCCTTATCGGTATCGGGAAATACACCGGCCTACACAGGGCATATAGTACGGCCTGCGTCGGGAGAAACGGTGAAGGAACGTAAAGTAGTATCAATCACATCGAAAGAACCGCTGGAGGCGGAAATACTCAGTACGGCTTTTATGGTGGCTACCCGGGAAGAAAAAAAATGTTTGTCTGGAAATTTTGAAATTAAAAATATTATTGAATATAGTTTATAGACTAATAAGGAAGTAACATTATGTCGAAAAAAAAATCTAAACAAGTGGACACAAGCCTGCGGCAATTTATCAAGGACTTAGGTTACGTTTCGGGAGGAGCCGCGCTTTTAGCTACGACCCCCTGGTTGCAGTCGTTTACCCCGGATAAAGCCAAAGAGATGAAAAAAGAAAAAGCCAGGATAGGGTTTATCGGAACAGGGTCCAGAGGAACGTACAATATACATGCGGTATTGTCTCTGCAACATGCCGAAATTGTGGCACTGTGTGATATATATCCCCCCAACCTGAAAGAGGCTTCCGGCCTTTGCCCCAACGCGAAGACATATACCGACTATCGAAAGATGCTGGAATCTGCGGATATCGACGGAGTTATTATATCTACCCCGCTTTATCTGCATGCTCCCATGACATTGGATGCCCTGGATGCGGGAAAGCACGTGTATTGCGAAAAGGCAATGGCTCTAACCATGGAGGAATGCAAAGCAGTTTATGATGCCTATCGGAAAACGGATAAAGTTCTCTATTTCTGCGTACAGCGTATGTTCGACAAGAAATATATAAAGGGGATGCAGATGATCCATTCCGGCTTAATCGGAGAAATTGTGGGAGAACGCTGTCATTGGTTCAGGAATCATGACTGGAGGCGCCCCGTACCTTCCCCGGAACTGGAGCGTCAGATCAACTGGCGTTTGTATCGGGATTATTCGGCCGGTTTAATGACTGAATTGGCATCCCATCAATTGGAAGTCTGCTGCTGGGCTATGCAGATGGTACCTGAATCTGTGATAGGAACAGGAGACATCGTATATTGGAAAGACGGAAGAGAGGTATATGATAGTGTAAATCTGGTATATCACTACTCCAACGGAGTCAAAATCAATTATGAATCGCTTATTTCCAATAAATTCAACGGGATGGAAGATCAAATACTGGGCAATAAAGGAACCATGAACCTGGCCACCGGTATTTATTATCTGGAAGATGAAGCTGGCGGGAAAAAATCCGGGATTGAACAATTGATCGGGCAGATAGGAAATAAATTATATGCCTCCGTACCTGCTGCCGGTCCGAGCTGGCGCCCGGAAACGAAAGAAAAATATATCCCTCACACTATCCTTGAAGGTGAGTTTCATGTGAATGACGGCCTATCCATGATCGGCGCATTAAAAGACGGTTCCGATGAAATTTTGTCCGCATTTTGCCAGGCTTGCATTACCGGCGAAAAAGGAAAAAATATTGTGGAAGAGGCCTATCTCGCCACCATGCTTTGTCATTTGGGAAATCAGGCGATGGCTGAGCAAAAGAAAATCACTTTTCCCGAAGAATACAAAATTCCTTATATGAAATTCTCTTAGAAAATACTCAAATGAAAGACTTAATTATAACGTCCCGGCAGTTAAAGAAAGAAATATATATTTTTTCCGCTTGCTTTGTCGCGGCATTTTTAACGAATATCGTTTCAATCATCCTATTCAAAACACCCTGGTACGAAGTGTTTACTCAAATAGGATATGTTATTTTTATTGCTCTGTTTCTCTATCTACTGGTTATTCTGGTCAGAGTTATTGCTTATATGATCAGAAAGCTGATAAAACAGATTACTCATGGCAACTAAAAAAACCATCCTGATCTTCCTCGCGTTTTATATCTCCGTAGCTTCTGTTTACGCGAAACAAATAAAACTACTGGCGATAGGGAACAGCTTCTCGGATGATGCTGTTGAGCATTACCTCCCAGGACTGGCAGAAGCAAACGGCGATACAATTATCATAGGGAATATGTATATTGGCGGATGTTCTTTGGAAGAGCACTATGACAATGCAATAAATAATTCGCCGGATTACTCCTATCGGAAGATTGTTAACGGGATCAAAACCATAACGCCCGATTACAGGCTGATCGATGCCGTTAACGACGAAAAGTGGGATTACATCTCTTTTCAACAGGTGAGTTCCCTATCCGGCCTGTACGAATCTTTTTTCCCCTACCTCGACCGCTTGATAGGTTTTGCAAGGGAACATTCAACTAATCCCGGCATGGAAATCGTACTGCACGCCACTTGGGCCTATGCGCAAAACTCCACGCATGCCGGCTTTGCCAATTATGGAAATAACCAGATAACGATGTTCAATGCTATTGTTGATGCATACAATCGGGCAGCGCAAAAAACAGGTGTTGATATTATCATCCCGACCGGGACTGCCATCCAAAACGGAAGAACAAGCAGTTTGGGAGACACCTTTTGCAGGGATGGCTATCATCTGGATCTTAATTACGGGAGATACACGGCATCTTGCGTATGGTATGAGAAGTTATTTCAAAAATCTGTGGTTGGAAATAGCTATGCTCCTTATTCGATTACGCCTTTCCAGATAAAAGTAGCTCAACTTGCCGCACATCGTGCGGTTGAAGATCCCGATAAAGTCACTCCCATTGAGGTGAATGAAAATTCATGGCTTACGATTGCTCCCTATTTCTATCCTCCAAAAGAGTATGAATACAGCTTCCACGGTTATCGCACTCCCTTGCAGTTCTACAACGGTACGCTTGTAAAGAACAAAACCGATTGGGGGAAAAGGCGTGAGGAGATCCGTTCCCGCTGGATGGAGATGATGGGAGAATGGCCTCCAATTATTGAAGATCAGTCGTTCGAAATATTAGAAACGGTTCAACGTGAAGATTTCACACAACATCGGGTGAGATTTTACTGGACACCCAATGAACAAACTGAAGGTTACCTGTTGATCCCCAATATATGCGGAAAAAAACCTGCCGTGATCACCGTGTTCTATGAGCCGGAGACAGCTGCGGGAATAGGCGGCAAGCCCTATAGGGATTTTGCGTATCAGTTGGTCAAAAGAGGATTTGTGACCCTATCAATAGGCACTGCGGGAACAACCCAAAACAAAACCTACTCTATTTATTATCCTAATAGGGAGAACGCTGCAATTCAGCCGTTATCCACATTGGCATACGCAGCGGCAAATGCATTGGAAGCGCTTTCCAAAGTAGATGATGTGAACCCGGAAAAGATTGGGATAGTAGGACACTCCTATGGTGGTAAGTGGGCTATGTTTGCATCATGCTTGTACGAGAAATTCGCCGCCGCCGTATGGATCGATCCCGGTATCGTTTTCGACGAAACCAAAGAATCAGGCGTCAATTACTGGGAACCATGGTATTTAGGTTATTATCCGCCACCTTGGGAAAACACATGGAGTAAGACCGGGAAAAATGCTAAAGGCTTATATCCGAAATTGCGAAAAGGAGAGTATGATCTACATGAGTTGCATGCCCTTATGGCACCCCGTCCCTTTCTTGTGTCCGGCGGTTCTTCCGACCCTGTTGAGCGTTGGATTCCGTTAAATCATACCATCGCTGTTAATAAACTTTTGGGTTACAGCCATCGGGTGGCCATGAGTAATCGCCTCGAACATAGCCCTGATGCTGAATCAAATGAAATAGTATATTCTTTTTTCGAATGGTATTTAAAATAAGGTGCGACTATACCGGTTACTTATATGGTCGCGCAGGCGGATGGCCTCATTTTTTTGATCGGGAGAATATCGAGAAATATAATACAAACAATGTCTTGACCACTTTGCCATACTATGATGTGGTTAATTTTGCGAGAAATATAACTGTCCCCGGCTTTTATTCCTGGGGATTCAATGATGAAACAACCCCTCCTACCTCCTTTTATTCCGCTTACAATGTGATAAAAACGCCTAAGCAGGTTTTCATCATACCGGAAGGTCAACATAAAATCTATCCGGAACAAAGAGAGAAAACCAATCAATGGCTCTTAGACTCTTTCCAAAAAGGGCGGACTAAAAAGTAAGACTCTGGATTATGAAGAAATTCTGAAAATAGCCATAACTGTTTTTATTTATTGGGTATCGGTTATCGCGACGGGCATGTTCCGCTTTCCATACTCCTACATTGGAAATCAATGAAGAATCCATAGAGACAAGTATGAAGCTGATGAGCTTCTGGTCCTGTGTATTTTATAAAATAACGTTTTTTGAGAATTTAACTGCGGAAACTCAACCCTTAATCATTATTAGTTTAACCATTTTTGTGTCAAATAGAGGATAACCTATAAGTTTTTTATTTTTCGCAATGACATCTCGAAGACAATTTATTTTAAACAGTATCGGCGCATTAGGTGGTATTTCATTCCTAAATTCAGGTTGCATGCAAAGTGTGCATAGAGAAGCAAATGCAGTCTTATGTAAAAATTCTCTGCAATCTTTGGGAGGAAGTATAAAAATTACTCAGGTCAATTCTCAATTCGAGAGGGAACCTCTCCTTCGCCCTTTCGGCTTTAAAGGGGGATATCTGTCAGAGTTATGGCAAACAGTCAGTTACCTGCAGAGTGAAAATGGTAAACACGCCATTGGGTTGGGAACACAAAGTGTTTTGTGGTCGGATGAAAAAGTTTTTTCTTCTAATTCGGAAGCAGGCGGAAATACCTTTATGTATGCCCTGACGGAACGGGCGCTTCAACTCCTGAATAAAGTTTCATTTAATTCTCCGATGGAATTGATTGAGCCGTTATTCGAGGAGATCTATGAATACGGGAAAACGGTGACTAGCAATCCTGACCTTCGGAAAACATTTGCATTGAATGCTCTAGTATCCGTCGATAATGCTCTCTGGCTCCTTTACGCAAAAGAAAATGGGATCACCAATTTTGACAAAATGATACCGCAGGAATTCAGATCCACTTTCTCGGAAAAACATGAAAAACTGGCGGCTATACCCCTGATCTCCTATAATGTGAGTCCTGAAGAACTAAAAAAAGAAGTGGATATGGGATACTTCTTTATGAAAATAAAGATAGGACAATCCGGCACTCAACAGGAGATGCTTGAAAGAGATAAAAATCGGCTCCGGGAAGTGCACAATATGCTGAAAGATATACGGACTCCATACACAAAAAATGAGAAATTGCCTTATTATTTCGATGCCAACGGTCGGTACGAAACAAAAGATACGTTCAACAGATTTTTAGATTATGCCAGAGAAATTGGAGCGTTCGATCAAATTGTGATGATTGAAGAGCCTTTTCCTGAGAAGTTGGAGATAGATGTCACGGATATCCCTGTACGTTTAACGGCAGATGAAAGCGCACATACTGACAAAGATGTCATTGAACGGATTCAGATGGGATACAGAGCAGTGGCACTCAAACCCATCGCAAAAACGTTAAGTATGACAATGAAAATAGCCAAAGCTGCTACAGACAGGGATATTCCCTGTTTTTGTGCCGACTTAACGGTCAATCCTGTATTGGTGGAGTGGAATAAAAATATCGCGGCACGACTGAAATCATTTCCCGGACTGGAAAATCTAGGTCTGGTGGAGAGCAACGGACATCAAAACTATGTAAACTGGCATAAGATGCAACAATACTATCCACAACATACTGCTCCCTGGGTAGATGTGAAAAATGGATTCTACCATACCAACGATAAGTATTTTAATGGCGGAGGGGGTATTTTTGACCCTATCCCCCATTACGAGGCTATGTTTAATAAATAGGTAATTCACATATAAAAAATAACAAGTCATGAAAGAAAAAACAACACGCAGAGATTTTCTCAAAAAGTCTTCCATAGCTGCTGCCGGATTATCGATTTCCGGAGCTGGCTTCGCTTCTAAGGGAGCACCTGTAATTGATACAAAACAAAGAATTATTGGAGCAAATGATAAAGTCCGTGTCGGTTTTATCGGTGTCGGCAATCGGGGAACGCAACTGTTGCACTTGTTTATGGAACAACCCGATTGTGAGGTGGCAGCACTGTGTGATGTGTATCAACCTTATGTCACACGTGATTATTCAACAGTTCTTGACCGTTATAAAAAAGATATGGGAAGCAGGATCCCTGCAATGGATGAAAATTTCCCTAAAAGTGTAAAACAGTTTAAGGATTACCGCCAACTGCTGGAAGACAAAAACATTGATGCGGTATGCATTGCTACTCCCGATCACTGGCACGCTTTGCAAACGATTGATGCAATCAATGCTGGCAAAGATGTCTTCGTTGAAAAACCCCTGTCGAAAACAATTGCCGAAGGCCGTAGAATGGTTGAAGTAGGGAAAAGCAGCAGGCAAATAATAACTGTTGGCCTGAACAGGCGGGGAGCACCTACTTTTCAAAAATTGGCAAAAGAGGTGCCTGCCGGAAAAATCGGTAAAATAACCTTTGCCTCAGCATGTCATGTAAGCAATATGTACCCGAATGGTATCGGGAAATTGCATTCTGAGACTCCACCTAAAGATTTTGACTGGGACATGTGGTTAGGCCCAAGGGCTTATAGGCCATATCAATATAACATTGCCCCTTATATGTTCCGTTGGTGGGAAGATTATGCCAACCAGATCTCGAATAACGGGGTACACTATTTAGACTTGCTCCGTTGGTTGTTGAATGAAGAGGCCCCTATCGCTGTCAGTGCACATGGAGGGAAATATGTTGTAGATGATGACCGCACTATTCCCGATACGATGCACGTAACCTATGAATTTAAATCGGGTGTATTGGTTACATTAAGCATTCTGGAAGCAAGCACTTCCAGTTTTATTCCTTATGGATTCCTTGAGCTAAGAGGTACAAAGGGAACATTGTATACCGGTGAAAATGATTATAGAATCACTCCTACCAGTGCCGGACAGTTTCAGACATGGAAACCGATGATAGAGCAGGAAGATTATTCTCTGGATAAGGATGATACTCTTCTGATCGATGGAAGTTATAAGAATAGTGCTTTCAGGCTAATACGTAATTTTCTGGATTGTGTAAAATCACGTGAAGAACCTTGGGCTACATTAGAAATAGGCCACCGCTCCACAACAATGGCACACCTTGGAACGATCGCGATGATGACACGCGAAAGGCTTGAATGGGATGCAATAAATGAAAGATTTACAAATTCTGATATTGCGAACAAATACCTATCCTATGAATACAGGAAACCCTGGAAATTATAAAATGGGAATAAGGATATGTTTTAAGAAAAGATGGTGTAGGTAAGGATATTAGTAAAAAATATTGATTGTAAACAGAAATTAAAGATAAATAAACTTGAAGCACTTTATGAAAAATTATTGTCTCCTACAAGTATTCGGGACAATGAGATTCGAATCGGCTTAGTGGAGATTATCGAGATGATAATGGGATAACCGATGAAAAATTGAGTATACATATATAAATGGAGCAGGGTTGACCGATTGCTTCTTTATATTGTATTGTCAAATATTTTTCAGTATAAATAACTCTTTTTTTCGTTATTTGAGGATGCTATTACGAAATATTGAGTTGTGTTGTAGTTGCTTATCTATTTATTTGTATTATATATTCATAGTCTAGTTTTTGTATGAAAAACTTAAATTACTTCAACCTTGTAAACAGCATTCAGAAGTACAGCAGTTTTAGCAAATAAGAATACAACATTTTTTGCAACAATGATACAACAAAAATTGCAACAATCATGCAGCAGGAAGCGTTGATTTCTCCATGCAAAAATAGT
>Ga0207420_1001298_pt1 | contig 15799 bp, 9 predicted proteins | sample ThiBio_inoc_biof_FD_183941 | JGI IMG/M metagenome (GOLD analysis project Ga0207420, IMG submission 183941) | Wastewater bioreactor microbial communities from Cape Town, South Africa - Thiocy_inoc_biof (SPAdes) | ecosystem: Engineered > Bioremediation > Thiocyanate > Unclassified | place: South...
TAGGGACAAGATAACTTGATCTTTTCAAAGTGGCACAAATCGAACCGAAAAAAGTGGCACGGTTTGAACCGAAAAAGGTGGCACACATAGACCGAAATCACTGGCACAAATCAAACCGTTTTATCCATTTGAGCTGATTCCGCCAGATTCTGAATCAGAATTCTTTTCGTTTCAAATCCCAAACAAGATACCGACAGCACATAGTTTTCCATTTGAAGATTTTCAAATTCAAATCTCCCGATGCTATCCGTGGTTGTTCCTTTCAGGAAAACGGAATCCTGCCTGAACAGAATGACTGTGGCAAATTCAACGGGTGTTTGTTTTTTTTGTTGAAGTATTCTTCCTGAAAGATGAATGGATTGTCCGAACGCATTTACAACGGAAAGCAGAAAGAACACGATTAGGTAGATTGCCTGTTTTTTATTTAAGTCCATACTTGTTTTCTTATAATGGGTTATGGACGCAGATAGCCCATCTGCATCATAATCCTGATTAAAAAATGATAATAGAAATTTTACCCTCAGAATAATTGAGGGCTATAAGAAAACTGAGATAAGATTTCTCAGCATAGACTATGCACGAATTCTAAAAGTACGTGCTATGGAATAACGATTGTTCGACATGGTTTGTTTTTGCTCTAAATATTTGTACAAAGGTAATGTTTTCTTAAATATCAGGCAAAACATTACCGAATCACGTAATCAACTTTAATAATTCCTGAATCGTAAGATTTACTTCCAACCAACTTCCAAGTAGATTCTTGTGGTTGTTCGGGAAATAAGCGGATTCCTTTGCCTAAAATCACAGGGATATAGCAAATTTGCAATTTATCCACCAGTCCGGCTTCCAGTAACATAGAAATAATTTCGCCACCGCCTACCAGCCAAATGTCTTTTCCGTCCTGTTGCTTTAGTTCCTCTATTTTTTCTACAACATTTTCAGTAATGAACTTTACATCCTTAGTTGGTGTAAGATTTGTGTTGTGGCGAGAAATGATATAGCATGTTTTATCCGAATATGGCCATTCAAAGTTCATATCAAGAACGGCACGATATGTTTTTCCACCCATGATAATGGTATCAATAGAATCCATTAATTCCTTGTAACCGTATTCGGTTCCTGTGGGCGTTGGAAATTTCAAAAGCCAGTCCAAATCTCCATTGGAGCGGGCGATGTAGCCATCAAGCGATGCGGCGATGTACAGTTTAATCGTTTTCATGTCTTTAAATTTAATTGTTTGTACTATTGTTCGCCGTTCATCAAAAGAAAAGCGTGAAATACACACTGCTCCACCGTAGAGGCACTGGTATGCCTATTTTGCGAAACAGGTAATTCCCCGCCATACCTAAGTATAGCATGAACATTACATCTGTCGCCTCGCAAAATGACGGGGCAGTATGAGTAACAACAGTGCTTATCATAATGCCATTTGATTTCAGCTCTTTTAAAGCAGGTTCATTGAATACAGGAATTTCATCTTCCCAATAACATTTGGGGACAATTCTCTTTTTTCGCTCTGCTTGCTACATCGTATCCAATCGGCTTGTCCGGCCAACAGATATAGCGCCACCAACAGTCAGGATGTTCCGGTTCTTAAATCTGATAACGCTATAGTCCGGTAAGGTTTTCATGTAAGGATAATGAATCATCCCTTGTTCAAAATATTCGGGGTCATCATGATTTCCTCGTATAATAACAGTTGGCAGTTGATTTTTTCAAGGGCGACTTCCAACTTCTTGTACAATTGCTCGTAGTGCGCCGGTTTTTCAAACCCGATTCCACAGTCGCCCGCAAGCAAAATTATGGCATTGGTAATCCGTTTACGTTTGAGTTCATACACCAACGTTTTAAATTCGCCATGTATGTCGCCGCAAACGTAAAAAGAATCATATCCGCTGAAATCATTGTACAATCTCATATCTCGTCGAACAATATTTAAAATTTATCATTCATACCTTTGACGTTTACAAAAATACCGTTCTTATTTGAATTGAGGGTATTGTTTTATAAAAATTTGTTTATTGAACTCATTTCCCGATGAAAAAATCTATTGTATGGCTCTACCCGTAAAAAATAATGTATTGTTTTCAATTGTGAACAAATAATATTATCTTTGTGCATAATTAGAAACATTATAAAATGAAACGTCCTTTACTTCCCGCTCAAAAAAGAACTTTGGCTTCTTTGGGTGAAAATATCAAATACGCCCGTCTGCGCAGGGATTTGTCGTCGGAACAAGTCGCCGAACGTGCGGGAATTTCCCGTAATACGCTAATAAAAGTGGAAAAAGGCGATGAAGGGGTTGCCATTGGATACTATTTCAGGATTCTTGCCGTATTGGGGCTTGATAAGGATATTTTGCTTGTGGCCAAAGACGATGAATTGGGGCGCAAGTTGCAGGATGCGAAATTGGTTGTAAAAGAGAGGGCTTCAAAAAAATAAGGTATGGCACAGCAAAAAGATATTTATGTGTACATGGATTGGTTCGAATCGGAAGAACCCATCTTCATGGGCGTGTTGCATAGTGAGGTCATTCGTGGAAAAGAGGTTTTCTCGTATGAGAATGACCCTGCATGGTTGAAGCATGCTCAGTTTCGCGCATTAGACCCCGATTTATCCGAGTTTATGGGAAAGCAATACTTACCGGAAGACAAAAGCAATTTCGGCTTGTTTCTCGATTCCGCTCCTGACCGATGGGGAAGAACCTTGATGCGTCGTCGCGAAGCAATTACTGCCCGTGCAGAGAACAGGTCGCCACGCACTTTGACGGAAGTCGATTTTTTGATGGGTATTTATGACGGCAACCGGATGGGGGCTTTGCGCTTTAAGTTTTCGCCGGATGGGGGATTTATGGATAATAACAAAGCATTGGCAACCCCGCCTTGGGCTTCCATTCGGGAACTGGAACATGCGAGCCTTCAACTGGAGAAAGAAGAAAATCCCAATGCGGAACATGTTCGATGGTTGAACATGCTCATTGCGCCAGGTTCGTCGCTCGGCGGCGCAAGACCCAAAGCAAATATTTTGGATGAAAAAGGTCATTTGTGGATTGCGAAATTTCCAAGCGGGCAAGACGTGAAAAATATGGGTGCTTGGGAATTGGTTACGGCACGGATGGCCGGACAATGCGGAATCACGATGTCGGAATGCAAAGCACAAAAATTCAGCAGTAATCATCATACTTTCCTCACAAAACGTTTTGATAGAAATGATACAGGACGACGTATTCATTTTGCATCAGCCATGACCTTGTTGGGATACACTGACGGTGCAAGCCATGCCGACGGGGTAAGTTATTTGGAATTGGCCGAATGGATAATGTCCAATTGTGATGATACTGACTACAATTTGGAACAATTGTGGCGCAGGATTGTATTCAATATTGCCGTCTCCAATTGCGACGACCATTTGCGGAATCATGGGTTTGTCCTTACGGCTAAAGGTTGGCAGCTATCTCCTGCTTACGATATCAATCCCGACGAAAACGGAATGGGATTGAAGCTGAATATTTCGGAAGATGATAATTCGTTGGATTTTGATTTAGCATTGAGTGTTTCCAAGTATCATGGTTTAAGCGATACACGGGCAAATACGATTTTGAATGAAATAAAATCAGTGGTATCCAACTGGCGAAAATATGCGACCGAATGTGATATTCCTCGTTCGGAACAGGAATTGGTGGCGGGGGCTTTCAGGTATTGAGTTTGGTGTTTTCAAAATACGCTTTTATTTCAATTGTCGGTATTATTTTTAAAAAAATTGGTGTAAGGTGCAAGTATCTATATATAGATAGGCTTGCACCTTACGCCAATGCTAATTATTTGACTGATAGATGCGGGAATAGTGATGATGCCGTCGGAATTAAGAACATACGAAGGCATAACGCATTTCCTTACACAACGTTTTGACCGGGAAGAAAACGTCAAGATACATATGCAAACAGGCAGTCGTTGAGTGTAAACGGCAAGAATGAAGATATTACGCGGGGAGATTTGGAATCTATCGCAAAAAACAACGATATTTCAGATTACATTGCGCTGATTGATAGTGTGAATATTGCTCTTTCAAAGTTTGAGCAATATGCCAAAGAATTAGATATTGATAAATCACTCATAAAACAAATTACAAATGACTTTATAAGGGTGTAAGTACATCTCTTTTATTTTTAAGGTTGTGTTTAAAACAATTCTTTCGGATTAATCTTTAAAAATTCATCATAAGGAATTCCCCCCGTTCCAACGAGTAACACTTTCTCCGGACGAAACTTCTCTGCAAATATTTATACTCTTTTTCACACTCAGAAATTCCAAATTATTCAGCTTTATTTCAGCTCACAGCTACCGATAATTTTGTCTTTTTCAAGAACAATATCAAGTACTATTTTCTCAAACTCCTTAATATCATTGCGTTTATTCCGGAATTTCGTGATTGTTTGCTGTTCGACAAGAGTTTGAACCGCTAATAAATAATTTGTACGGCTCAGCGAAATCCTGAGAATGAGAGCTCACAAATTGCTTCCACTCATTAATAAAAATATAGACTTTGCCCGTCGGTTTCAACTCTTTTCGATAGGCTTTGTATAGTTATTCTAGTTTATTATTAAACTATCGGGAGTCTTAATTGTCGTAATCTCTATGTGATTTTCCTTTATGTTGCTTCGGCGGAGATTGTATATATCTGAATGTCGGAGTTCGGTAAAGCAAGAGAATTAAAATACGCTCCGAACACGCTCCAAGTATTTTTTTGTTTCAGGAATGGTGTAATCCCGAAGTATGTAGCTAATTTGGGTCATAATACTATTTTTGTTCGAGCAAATTGGACAGTTCTTGTTCTACATCTTCTACTGATGGTAATGTCGATTTCATACTTTCTAATTGTGCAAGAAGTTCTTGCGTAAATTTAAGTAAATTATCTGTTTAGTAGATTATCCAAATTCCACGCAGAAATATGTTCAATTCCCTCATTGGTAGGGATTATATAATCGTCCATACTTACCACATACTTATCAAAATTGTCATCGATAAGTTTCAATGAGCGGTATTCTCTTTCGATGGTCTGTTCCTCCGTAAGTTGAAGTGTCACCTGCAAATAAAGCCTTTTATCGCCTTTTATGGCTACAAAATCAACTTCCGCATCTTTTATCGTACCCACATAAACTTGATAACCGGCACGTCGCAGGCTTAAATAAACGGCATTTTCCAACAAATAACCAATTCCGTAACCGTACCCGGCGTAAAGATAATTTAGGTAGCTCAAATCGTTCAGATAATATTTGCTGTTGCCGGAAATGGTGTCTTTCCCTTTTATGTTGTAGCGTTCGGCACGATGAACGAGAAATGAATTTTCTAAATAATTGATGTAAGATGACAACGTTTCGTAGTTGGTTTTTCGCTTTTTCGAGGCAAAAAAGTTGATGATGTTTGTTATCGAAATAAGATTGGGCGCTGTATTTACCAAATAAACAAACAAATCGTCTAACAGCTTCACATCTTTGATATTATACCGTGCCACAATATCACGCAACATAACCGTGTCTTTGATGGACGACACGTAATTCTGTTTCATTTCATCCTTGGGCAGATTGAAAAGTTCGGGTAATGCACCGCTTTGAAGGAATTTTCTGTAACTTTCACTATTGATTTCCTGCCGGGTTATTCCGCAATATTCGGTAAAACTAAACGGAAACACTTCAAATTCAACGTATCGACCCGATAAAAGAGTAGCTAAATCCCCCGACAAAAGATTGGAGTTTGAACCGCTGATAAACAGTTCGCTCGGCTCTGCAAAGTCCTGTGAATGCGAGTTTACAAATCGCTCCCACTCATCAATATACTGTATTTCATCTATAAAAATATAGACTTTACCCGTTGGATTTAACACTTCTCGATAGGCTTTGTACAACTGCTCCAACTCAACCGCACTTCGCAATGTCGCCAGCTCCATATACTCTTTGTTGATGTAAAGAATATTCTCGCTTTTAACGCCTTCGGACAGTAACTTGGATGCGATTTGACGTAAAATATAACTCTTACCTGCACGACGCTGACCTACAAGCACTTTAACCAACTTATTGCCAGTGTATTGGCCGATTTTGTCCGTATAAAATGTACGGAGATAGCCCAAATCTATCGGATTGGCATCCCAGAAATTGTACTTTCTTATGGAATTAATTATTTCAATCATATTTGAATATTTCCTGCAAATATAATAATTTTCAAATACACTTGAAAATTTCTTTGTGTTTTGTCGATAATTTCGATAAAACTACATCACTACATTTGCCGGAATACCGGGCGAAAGGATGTTGCAGCTGAAAGTACGACGAGCTACGTGAGTACTTGACATAGTGTATTTGGGTAGAATGGTTTCGGAGCGTTTTCGCTGACACTAAAGAGAATTGTTGAACCACGGTAGCTATATTACGTGAGTCTGCTTTAAATTATTCACTTAATCAAGGGCGACTCCGAATTATCATGATAGACAATTTTTATTCCATAAATGGTGTCCGGCGATCCTGCTTCGCTAAAGTTTAAGTGTTCGCCATCAATTCGTTCATACATCGTCAGGCCTTCTCCCTCGTCCTTAAATAGGATAATGGCGCTTGCCTTGCGGGCAGGCTTTGTCCATGACAGATGAACGGTTTTTGTTGGCAGCTCATAGGTCTTTGTAAGCCGCAGGTCTTCATCAAGGGGTGCACTGGTCACTATAGTCTGGGGAAATGCCATTGCAGAACGGTTGCCCGACTTATCTACCTCTGTCAGGCTGTATTCGTAGCTCTTGCGCGCAATCACCGTTGTATCGGTATAATGATTATCCGACGTTTCAGCAATTTGCTTCCAGTCATCTTGCCCCGATGTCCTGCAAAACACCACGAAACGGTCAAAAGACAAATCCACCGAGGGGAACCAGCTGATGCTTACGCCTGAAGGCAGGTTTTCGTAGCCGAGAATTACCGGGGTGCGGGGTGGGATGGTATCGGGACGCGTGAGCTGGAACGCTTCGGAAGGAAACCCATGGTTATAATTGGCGTCAACAGCAATCACTTTCACATAAAGATGGGGAGTAAACGTGCGCAGCGATGTGTGGAACTCATAAACCGTATCGGGGATAATATTTGATGCCGGGGCGAAATTGTGATCCTCGTCATTGGCAAAAAGCACCTTGTATCCCCGAAGGTCAGGTTCGTCTTTCAAATGTGCCCAGCGGACAGTTACAACTCCCGTGGAATCTATGTTGCCCGAAACGATGTATGTAGCGGCCGGCGGTACCGTATCGACGGAAAAAATATAGACAGGTTCTGAAAAAGCACTGTTATAGCTCTCATCCATAACCATAAGCCTGTAAAACGAGGAATGCGGCTGTTCACTTTTTTTGAAGCTGTACTCCAAAATATCGGGAGCGAGCATTCCGGATGCCGTAAGCAACGTATCGACAGACTGCACGTCCATTCCCCTGACGATATGGTAACCCAACAAATCCGAATCATCCGGTTTCTGCCAGGTAAATGTTACCCGGTCACCCGATTCGGTGTGTGAAAACAAAGGAACGGATGGCGGTGTAAGGTCGATACCCTTTCCTTTCACCACATCCCTGAAGGTGATGAACTCGCCAAAGGGGGTTACACCCGTGAGACGATAATAATATTCCCTGCCGTTACGGACACTGTCCATATAGCTGAACTTTGCCCGGGAGTGCAATGAGTCGATGGACGGTATGTAAACCACCTTGTTCAAACGCCTGAACGTGAGGCTGTCTTCAGACCTGTCTATGAAGTAGCCGGTGAAATCCTGATATTTTCCCGGCCACTTTATCAGGATGGCACCATCGCGGTTCACCGCCTCCAGCCCTTCGTAGATGGGATGCCTCACCCTATCTATGCCTGCTACAAATACGTATCCTGTGTCGGGCATCACGACATGCGGTTCAACGGTTGCGGGAAAAATCTTGTAAACGTAATTACAAGTGGTGTCCACCGCCATCCAATCGTCGAAAGCAAGCCCGGCAGCGTGTGCGGCCTCTTCGGAGAGGGCAGCGTAAAGATTGATGGTAAGCAGCCGGTTTTCACGCTCCATGCGTTGCATTCCAGCTAACTCGATAATGCCCAATCCCTCCGGATACGTGGGCTTCCCATAGATCGACTGTGCCAGGATCAGCAATGCAGTATCACGCTCGGTGACTCTCTGTTCAAATTCATCCTTGCTCCACGCCCTGACCGTGTCGGGGGTGATACGCTCCCAGCCGCCGATCGCCTTGTTATCGGTATCTATGCGCAAGCGGTCTATAAGGATGCCGTCGTGGAGCAATGCCCTCAGCATGTCGGCGTCTCCTGCCGTCCAGCGCAGGGCGATCCTGTCGGCATAGGGTTTACCCAAACCCAAGATCGGGAAATGCCGCAATTCCACACGCATGGATGTGTCGTTATCCTGATACGCGGGCTGCCGGTTTTTCTTCTGTGCCGATACCGTCATCGGCAGGATGATAAGGATGATACAAACAGACACCCAACAATAAATACTCTTCATACCTTTGATTATTTCTTTTTGTAATAGTTTTCAATACCGCATCAATCCTCCTCCCAAGGCATTGTTGACACCTTGCTTCAACTGCCCGTCCGATACCCGCATGTCTTTGGCAGCCCTGTTTGAAATCGTACTTACGCTTTGCCACAGTTCCACCGAGCCCATGTTGCCTGCATTCAGGGCGGACGAACCAGAACTGCTGTTGATGACGGGATTAATGACAGGATTGCGGTATTCATTAATCATGTTTTGTACCGTGTTGCCCACTTGAAGATGCTGTATGTCAGCTGTTTTCACAGTTTCAGGCCAAAAGGTGGTCTTGAACTGGACCGGCAACCACAGTCCCTTCGTCAGTTTCTTGCTTTGTGCCACGAAGGATGATGCATATAATTGGGCTGAAGTCTTGGAATAAGCCGAAGAAGTCTCATCAGCTTGTCTTCCCACATTTCCCGGAGGCACCTCCGGATATACCGTAGCTCCCACTTGAACCGTTTTACCTATGAAATCATCGATGACCCCTATGTTGACCAGATAAGCTTGGCCGGACGTATTTGCCGGAGCCGGAACGGGCGTGTATTGATAGCTCAGCTGGCTGCGGCTGATTCCTGTCATATCCGCGATATAATCCAGCAGCCTGCTTTCATAATTTTTGAGCCTCAAATCTCTATAAAGAGCCTCTATCCGTATGTTCCCGGCGCTTCCGCCACCGGAAGAAACCATAAACACCTTGTCGGAATTTACAGGATCCACATCGGCCTCGCCGTAACTTTCTCCACCAAACACAATGTTGACCGGAAAGTTGAAGCCCTTTCCATCACCCGTCCTGATCGCGTATTTCTCATTAACCAACGGTACCATGCCTTCAAAATTCTTCCTGTTCATCGCTTTTGTCAGATTATCACTTATCAGTTCCTTCCCGGCTCTATCTTCAATCCTGAGAATTATCATGTCATCCATCTTATCTGTCAGGGTCGCATATTGGCTTGTACTGAAAACAAAACGTGCCACAATCGGCCGCGTGTCTGCGTTGACTTGACGCATCAATGGCGCATCAAGCAGATTCCGGGAAATGGTGGTCGAAAAAAGATATGTATCATCGCCATACTTACCTGTATGTGTATTAGTGGTTTCTTTTGTGGAAACCTTTTGCGATGCTTGAGATGGCAGCTTTGCCACAACCACCACTTCGTAGTCTGAGTTGGGTTGCAAGGCCGGAGCTTGGAATGACCATCTGGAACGCAGTCCCGCTGATTGGCTTGTCGTGCCATTCAGTTTTGTCTGCATAAATGCAGCTGTAAACTCGCTGCGGGTAACCGGAATATCGCCACCGATGCGTGTCCCATTCCGATAAAGCGTTGCAACATACGTTGTTCCAGTGGGGTAGGCCAGCTGGTTCTCTCCGATCGGTTTTTTCGTGACAATCTCCATAGCCGCAGGTCCTCCCGTGAGGATTCTCTTATGGCTGTGAAGCGGAGTGGTATAGGCATAAGCTTCCGGAGGAATATTTTTAAATCCCTTGTTGGTCCTGAAAGAGGAAGACATGACCTGTTCGGCATCTTCGGTAGAGTTCACCTTTTTGACATAATCAAAATTACCTTCAAAGCTGCTCGCCTCTTTCAACTTGGCGCTAACCTTCCACGTGTAGGTTGTATTCCTGTTGAGATATTCGGGACTGTTGTATATGTATGCCAGATTGTCGGTGGTCACCAGCAGTTTATTATCTATTTTCCTGCCATTGAGTTCCGCAACAATACAACTTTTGTCAAAGCGGAAGATGCGAACCTTGGGCTTTCCATTTTTGTCCACATTATCCCAGTCATCCACCGTAAACGGTTTGTTGGACGACTCCAAATTGAACACCGCCCCCAGGGTGGTCGAAATCTCCACCTCCTCGTCGGACTGCGTTTGCGGTTGTACTTGGGAGATGATGTCCAAGCCGGCAAACACACTTGTGTTGGGGTCAACGCATTTTTCACCGATGCTGAATGGCAGCGAGAATTGTCCTTTGACAGCGCCGTTGAGGATTCTGAAACTTCCGCCGACCGCCCCTTTCGCATAAAACGGGTTTGGCAGCCCCGCGGTGATGTATGCGGCGGCGCCGGCCTTGAAGATTTCAAATCTGCCCTTGATCAGGAAAATGTCCACATCGATCCCTATCTCGGCTCCTGCCCCCATGTACGCCTGCCCCGTTGCATACCATCCTCCCGGTCCCCCGATGCTGTTGCCACCGCATGTTTGACCCTGCATGACAGAAAAATCAAAACCTGTCATCATGAAAAGCTTCCCGTAGAAAAACAGGAACCTGTACTCCTCATCGGGATTTCCCAGGGTTGAAACTGCGCCGACAACCATGCCCGACTTGCTTCCCCCGGGTGTATAACCGCGTACGCCTTGCCCTGTTGTGTTGATATTCAGTTTGCCCCGGTCCTGTCCCGCAAGTTCCAATATTTTCGCTGGTATTTCGGGCATAGGGTCAATATCATAACTTCCAATTTGGAAATAAGATTTCCCCTTGATCAGTCCAAGAATTTCAACGCCTGCATTGTTCACGGCATCAGGATTGGTATCTCCGAATTTAAAATTCCATCCGGCGGGACCGGCATAAAAACTCATGGTGCCTTCTGCTTTTAGCAAAGCGGTGTTTTTTACATTTGGAACGCCAAAGACCATTTTTGCCCCGGCAGTAAATATTTTTGCCGGCACATCATACCTGAACTCCAATTTTCCGGTTCCCGTGGAAAAACTTTCGCGTTGCGACAGGGGCTTGGAAACATCCGTCAATATCCGCCCATTGGCAACAAGGGACACATCGCTCAATCCTCCCCGGTCATTGAAAGCCATCGAAAGAGTAGCATCAGCATCCAGAGTGTTGCGGCTGGTCAAACCAAACAGGATGGTGGCCTGCAATACCCGTGTTCCTTTGCTTGGGGTCATTTCTATTCTGGACGGATTAAAGTCGAGAAGTTCCATCGCAGAAGAATTCGGATCAGGGTCCAGGCTGCTGGTCGTTTCATATATTTTATTCGGTTCTGGCACACTACTTTCATTGATTTTCATGTTGTAGGCAAATCCGCCGCCGAACCCATACAATGCAAATGGAACGGGAGGCATGAAATTAATTCCGGCATACCCCAGGTCGGCCATGGCATTGAAATCGAAATATTTGAAACCGCCCTGGTCCGACGAGGTACCGAAGTGTGCCCGCATGTTCAAGGTGAGCATTCCTGCTATCGCTGTTTCCAATGCACCTACAAATCCCTCGCGGATATTCGTCTGGCTGCGGTTGTCGTAATAATATTTGAGTGCCCCGCTAAGTTTAAATGCTCCCAAATCTACACCCCCGCCCAATTTTATCTCATTAATTCTTGCCGATGGTGCTTTGAAGCCGATCCTGTCATTCTCCTTCATTTCGAATCCGCCTAAAATTGAGACCGAAGCATCTCCAGCAAAGCTCAGTCCCGGAATTGCGGCGAAATCCAGCGTGCCGCTTATGGGAAATACAATATCGGCGCCCTTCATGACCGGGTTAAATGCATTTTCATTTAAAGTAAATTCAAATCCGGCCAACGACTTATCGGGAGAAGATAAACTTGCGGTGAACTCCGACAGATCAGTAAAAGAACCATACGTCATCAACCTGAGGTTGTTGAACCGGATGTCGGGCAGATGGATATTCTTGATCCCGGGTACTTCCACTTTAGACAAGGGATCGTTGGAAATGGAGAACCTTCCGGAAAGCGTCAGGTTCGCCTTGGGCGTGGAACTTAAATCCCCTTCTACAATCAAATCGCAATTGTCGAGATTCAGGGTCATGAACAATACGTCGAAGGCTATATTATCTTTCTCTTCAACTATAAACTTATAGGATATCTTGTTGCCATCACCCAGCTTGGAGGTGAGCATCGCCTTGTAATCAAGCTGGTTGCTTGCATTGGTGTGATCCTTGGTGCCGGGCAATACGAACTTTCCACCCATGACGCTCTCCTTAAAACCGGATTTGAAAATGTTTATGCCAACCTTATCGACAGAAGCGTACCATCCGCCCAGCGAGCCGTTGCCCAATGCAAGTATCGTTCCGTCATTCCGGATGGAACAGGTGAGCCCGCTATTGTCGATGATAATGTTTTTGCCCTCCACGGTGAGAAGGTTTTTCCCGCTTTTTATGATTTCCGGCAACTGCACCTGAAGTGTGGGTATGTAAAACCCGTGCCACGTCAGGTCCGCCGTGTTGATGGGGCTTTCTCCGGGACTGCTGAAGCTGTCGGGAATACCATTCGGCTTTTTCAAATCGGAATGGTCGTAATAGGCTTTCTTGTCGCCCATCTTGAAAGTGATGGACCGCATGCCACTGATCCTGAAATCGGGCATCTGCACTTCGGTGATCCAATCGCTCCATCCCTTGTCGGTTTTCGCCGACAACCTGACAACAAGAGGAGTCCCATTGTCAGCCCGTTCGAGCGTGGATGCGAAAGAGTATTCGCCGTCAATTGCCAAACTTCTAAAACCTTCTTTGTCGAATTCGATGAAGGTTCCGGGTTCGCTGTTGATGTCGCCACCGTGCTTCTTGAGCTTGAATGTCTCGTGAACTGCGAAATCTTCGCTCAGGTAGATCCGGCCGATGTTGCAGAAATCGGTGGCGTTCATACAGAAGTTCTTGCCGGTCAATGCCAGATACCGCTGTTGGGAGTCGGGGATGTTCACGGATCCCGCCACGCTAAACCAGGCCTGGCTGGGTGAAAACGTGACGGAGGTTATGGCAAGGGTGTTATCCCCGCTGCTAAGTCCGAACGGTAATTCAAAACCAACTGATGATGCGGATTGTTTGATGTTGCTTACCAACTGGCTGGTGTGTTGCTGAAAATAGGAAGTCAATTGCCGGGCTTCATCCGGTCCGAATTTTCCCAATGTCGGGTTGTCAGGTGGCGTTACGGTGGGCATAAACCCGGCCGCCTCGCCCGAGACCATTCCATGGACCCGTCCCTCGGTCATTTGCAGGTTTCCGTTCACGTGAATATTTGCAAATTGGACCCGCAACCTGGCAGTTGGGCTGAGCGAGGTTATGGTAATCGTCCCCTCTCCAGTCAATTGTTCGCCTCTCTCCTGCAGGGAGCTTACGGTCATTTCGAATTGCCCCACCTTGATTTTACTTCCGACTTCTACAAGATGATTTTGAGGCGTACCGGACGGCAGTCCTGTGGCGCAGTCTCCACAATCGGGTTCATCGCCGGTGGCGGCGAGCAGGTTTGTTTGTTTGATGACCGGCAACTCCATCTGTTCCGGTGATGTGTTATTGTAGGTGAATTCATGAACCTCACTCATCCCGTCGTTACGAAAGACAGATTGCCCCGAGGGGTCGATCGCCTGAACCATGAGGGCATATTTTCTGCCTTGCGTGAGTGCCGGGTCGGCTGGTCCGTACAACAGCGCGTTGGTTCCCATGACGGTCTTCTCAAAAAAAGGAGGAGTAGTTGCCGATCGCATGGCGTCGTAAGGATTGCGGTTTGCCACGATCTCCACGATTTTCACCCTGTATTGCGTTGACGGAACGGCTCCGGGCGGTGTCAGCCATGTTATGGGAAATGTCTGTACCGATACGCTGTTGATGGTTTCCCCGTCGTGAGGCGCAGTGATGAAAGGAGGCTCCAGGTCGTTGACAAAAAATGTTGAGCACCCCATCGGTTCCTCAGGGCTGATCGGTTGTCCCGTATCGTAATCCAAGGCACGGATACAGAGCTGATAGGTCCCTTCGGGCAAGCGGGCGTCGTGCACGACGTTACGTTCCGGAATACCCTTGATATCAATCGAGGAATAATTGAATAGAAAGGAAATTGCGCTGGCATCCATCGCCATCACCTGACCCGGGCTTAAGTCGATGGGTCTTGGGCTTTTGTAGGATGGTTTCACCCTGACGCTAACACCATTGTCGCTTGTGATGCTGCCGGTGAGCTGGATCCGCTGCGCGGTCTGGGAGGTATTGGACACGGTCAATAAAATAAGTTCGGGTCGCGATACATATTCTGCAATGCGGCTCTGATAGGGGGGCATGACCTGTACGTTTATATTTATCTGCGAAAACAATGTGTCAACAAACAACAAGAGTCCCGCAATCAGTAAAACACGATTAAGAATCCTCATTATCACTCATTTATTATAAAATTTATGTAAAGCGTCAAATCACCACGTGAACAGGTATGAAATTTCCGCACGTGTCTCCCGGAAAGAAGGATAGCCATCGGACACACTCACCTGCGAACGGTTATTTGTTAAGAACAACATGCCGCGCAGCGCATGCATCTTGCTCAGGGCATAATTTGCGTTCAATGAAACGTTGGTTATTGCGGATGAAGTGCTTCCCGTCTTATTCAGCATGATGCTACCGTTGATTGCGGTTTGCAGCTTGCTGTCCATCCATGTACGGCTTCCGCCCAACGAGACTCCCGAATAGCGACTTTCTACCATAGCCGACAGCATGTTCGAATAGCTCAGGGCGGCATGCAAACTGATGTTTCGATTGGGGAAGCTGATGTTGTAACTGAAGGAAAACTGCCGGAAGTCGATATCCCTGCTTGGAGCATCGGCGCTATAGTATCCGCTGTAGTCTTTCATTTGATTAAAGCTTGCCATCAGAAAGAACATCTGGTAAGTGTGTTCTTTTTTGATGGTGTATCGCGGCATAAAGGAGAGCGTGGTCGTGCTCTGGACAATTTTGAGCGAATCGGCAAAAACTAAGGTTTTGGGCTGCATCGTGCCGGAAAAGTTGTTGAAATTCACATCCAGCCCCAAGCGTTCGCTTATCTCCGCACCCAAAACGGCAGTCCCGATAATGCGCTTGCTGCCGGCCTGTTTCTGGCCGCGAAGGTTGTCGTGCTGCCATCCAAGGCTCCCATTAAAACGCATCTTGTTCTTAAACAGGATGAAATTGGGGCTCAACGTCCAGCTTTCTACATCATTGGCAATGTAGTAGGATCCCATCGACATGAAGCCGGGGTCAACACGCTTATATTTGAGTTTGATTCCGTAATCTTTTTGCTGGTAACCTGCGGAGGCACTCCAGGCAAACGCCCATTCCGACGTGCCGTTCACGTGGAACGACTCCATCCATTTCCTCCACTCTTCGTTGACCGAGCTGGCAATATCGAGCGGAGAGTTGATGTGTAGGCTAAGCACCCGGCGCCGTACCATATTGCTATGGTCGGTTTCCCAATGCTCGCCTCCGAACCGTACGTACACCTTCCAGCGTATACGGCTCTCCACCAATATATTCAGTCTAAATCGTTCCA
>Ga0207420_1001301_pt1 | contig 15789 bp, 12 predicted proteins | sample ThiBio_inoc_biof_FD_183941 | JGI IMG/M metagenome (GOLD analysis project Ga0207420, IMG submission 183941) | Wastewater bioreactor microbial communities from Cape Town, South Africa - Thiocy_inoc_biof (SPAdes) | ecosystem: Engineered > Bioremediation > Thiocyanate > Unclassified | place: South...
TAAAAAAGACACAAAGTAGGCTTTAAAAAAAAAAAGATAGGTAAAAAATAAGAAATAAAATAAAAAAATAATAGTATTTATGGTATACTTACTCCACACAAATTTAAATAATAAAAAAAAAGTATCTCTAGCTCTTTGCGATATCTATGGTTTAGGTAATTTTCAATCTAAACAAATCTGTATGCAATTAGGCATTAGCGAAAATATAAGAATAAAACAATTAACCGGATTTCAATTAGAACAACTCACGCAAATAATAACACAAGAATATAATATTGGAGTAGATTTAAGACGTGCTGTTCAACAAAATATACAAAGATTAGTTAAAATAGCTAGTTATAGAGGATTTCGACATACTGAAGGGTTACCTGTTCGAGGACAACGAACACACGGAAATAGTCGTACAGTAAGAAAACTAAAATTAAACATTATGACTCTAGTTAAACGTGCAAACCAAAATATACGTTCTAGTGGACAAAAAAAAAATAAAAAAAAATAAGCTTTTTTTTTATGAAATATAAAAAAAAATAAGCCATTATTTGTTTATAAAATATAAAAAAACATATGTCTAAATATTTAAAAAAATTATATCAAAAAGGTATTATTCATATACAAAGTACAAGAAATAATACAATTTTAACTTTAACTGATTTACAAGGTAATACTCAATGTTGGACATCTGGAGGAAGTATAGGATTTCGAAATACACGAAAAGCTACTACATATGCAGCTCAAGCAGCAGCAGAACGTTTAGCTAGTAAAGCATTAAATCTTGGCTTTTTTTCTGTAGTTGTGAAATTAAAAGGTTTAGGTTACGGAAAAGATAGTTCAGTACGTGCTTTATATAAATCTAAATTAGTAATAACAAAAATTATTGATAGAACGTCCCTACCTCATAACGGATGTCGTGCTCCAAAAAAACGCCGTATGTAATTCTCCATTTACGCTTCTCCATTTTTATTTTTTTTATTATATAAAAAAAACTCCATTTTTGTTCTCCATTTTTATTTTTTTATTATATAAAAAAAAACTCCATTTTTATTTTTTTTATTATATAAAAAAAAACTCTATTCTCCATTTTTGTTCTCCATTTTCAATGGAGAATAGGAAAAGCGAAAATGGAGAATAAGAGAATAGAGAACCATATTATTCTTGATGCAAAGCATCAAGAATAGCTATTCTCCATTGAAAATGGAGAAGCGAGAATAATGGAGGATACGTATAATTATTTATTCATAGGTTGTATTAATGACGAATTTAAAAAATGAATCCAGAATATTTTGTCTTAGTTATTTATGTTTCGGTTTGCAATTTATATTATATTTTGTAAAAAAACTTTCTTTATTTTTTTTTATTTATTCAAAAAAAATGATAAATACAGGGTATAGCGCAGTCTGGTAGCGCGCCGGTTTTGGGAACCGGAGGTCGCAGGTTCGAATCCTGCTACCCTGAAATAAAAAAATTTCAAAATTTTTACCTTATAAAATATATCAGAAAATAACTCCATTATAAATTCTCTTTTTTATTTAATAAAAAAGAGAAATGAGATGGTTTACTTGATATTGTGCTTTTATTATTATTAGCAACCAGATTCTCAATGCTTTGCATTGAGCAGCACACGTACTATGTGTAAAAAATAAATATGTACGTCATTTCTTTTTTTTGCGGAATTTCGGTAAACTAAGGTTCCGCCAAATAAATACACCGCGCTTCCATCAAAAGGTCCCGATATCATAAAGCAAATTATTAACCAATAATTTGTATAAACCCCAGATAATATCACTGATTTTATTTTAGTTAGAAATATTTTAAATTTTTTAAGTTAAAATAGCATAATAGTGAAAATATTATAAAAATAGCTATAAATAGAGATGGTTCTCCATTAAAAATGGAGATATAGCAAAATTAATTTTTTAAGTTTTTATATAATGGTTATTTTTTTATAAAAAAAATAACTAAATAAAAAAAAAAAACGACCGCGCGGGGATAGGATTCGAACCTACAATCTCCAGATTATGAGCCTGGCGAGATAACCAATTTCTCAACCCCGCAATATAAAAAATTTTTCTACCTAAAAATTAATCTCCATTTAAGCTTTTCCTATTCCTTTAGTCTCCATTTTCAATGGAGAACAAAAATGGAGAACAAAAATATATATAGAAATTAATATTTTTTTTAATAAATTTTTTGTTTTTAATAATAAAACTGAATCTTACCACGTCTCCCACAAACAGTAGTACATATGGCAGCAAAGGATTTCACGGTCTCTAAAAATTATAGAGACTAAGTCGAATTCAAAAAGGGATCGGGTGGTGTCATTTTTACAAAGTAAAAATTTTACCTCTACTTTTAAGATTCAGTTAGCTATCTTTTTTTTTAGCCTAGTATGTATTTTTTTAATGAACTTTAAAAATCTCGCTAAAAATACAAATGACTTTTTTTATAAAAAAAAATATAAAAGCCTATTATCTATTCTCATATTCTCCATTTTCGCTTCTCCTATTCTCCATTGAAAATGGAGAACAAAAATGGAGAATAGAGTTTTTTTTTATATAATAAAAAAAATAAAAAATGGAGAAGCTTAAATGGAGATTTTGCGCATGTATAATTACTATATAATATATTTTATAATACCTATAAAATGGGTAATAATGGACTTGAACCAATGACCTTCTCGTTGTAAGCGAGTTGCTCTACCAACTGAGCTAAATACCCGTTATTATATAAGATAGTGTGTTTAACTTTTTAACGGGACACTGTAAAAAAATAAATTCCGTGTAGCTAAACATTCTGTCCTATAGAGTTTTTTAATGCTATTAGCTTTTTTTTTACGACGCGTCTTTAAAATAAAAGATAGCGTTGCTTTTTTACAAAGTCAATAAGATGACACTTCATCTTTTTTATATTAGAGGTTAAAAAAAAAGATAGCCAGGCTAAATAAAAAGAGAGCTACACTTATGTAGTAAAAAAATAGCGTAAACTATACCACTATAAGAAAAACAATATAATATTAGAAAATAGTATTAAAAAATATAGAATTATTAAATTAAATATTAATCTGGGGTAGAAGGACTCGAACCTTCGAATGTCGGATCCAAATTCCGATGCCTTACCAACTTGGCTATACCCCAATATAAGTAAATATAAAATTATTAATCATATATTTATTGAAAAGATAGTGATATTTTTTACTCTGTATCTTTTTTTACATAGTGTCTATTCTCCATTTACAATGGAGAATAGACACTATGTAAAAAAAGATACAGAGTAAAAAATAAAGCAGTAAAAATAAAAGCAATTCCATAATAAATAAAGAACCAGAAAAACATTATTAGAGTCCTAATTAAATGTAATTTGTTAACAAATTAACACAACTTTTTGTAATACATCTTTTTTTTCTTAAAAAAAAAAAAAGAAAAAAATATGTATTATAAACAAGATAATTTTAGAATTTTTTTTATACAATAATAAATAAAAAACGCAGAATATGCATTTGCTGGTATAGGATAAGATATACCGTTTAAATTAGTATTTGATTCTACAAGAGCAATAACAGGTACATGCATTTTATTCGCTTCTGCTATAATATGTCGATTTTCATTAGGATTCATTAAAAAAACTATATCCGGTTTTTTATTAAAAGCTAAAAATACTTTATTATTTTTTTTTCTTACCAATCCATGAAAACATTCTTTTATTTTACTATATCGTGGAAAATCTATATGATTACGATAAAGAAATTTTTCACAACGTTCCGCAAATTTAGCATAAGTTAATATTGATTTGGATACTTGTTTCCAATTCGTTAAAGTACCTCCAACCCATTTATAATGAACATATGAAATACATGATGATTTTATATCTAGTCCTAAATTATTCTTTATATTATGTCCAGTTAACACATTTAAATTTTTACATAATCTAGAAAATTCAGGATTTGTATTTACTATTAATATATGACCCTTAGATTTTATTTGTTTTTGTTGTGTAAAATTTTTATTTTTCAAAAGCCCTTGATGCTTTGCATCAAGAGAACCTCCGTTGTTAAAAAGAGTTTTCTTACCTCCATCTTTCGATAGATTAAAACCTTCATTTATAACCGGAGAAACACCTTGATTTAACAAAGGAAAATTATGATTATTTTTTGTTTTTAAAACAAGAGCTATTACATAAAAAGCACGTAAAAGACATTTTCGAGTATGTATTGGATCCAGTAAAGATATTCCATGTCTAATACCTAGGAAATATTGTGACATTAGTGGATGCCAAAAATTAGTTTTTGATAATCTTAAAGATCTATGTCCTACATGTATACCTGTTTTTAAGGCATAGCCTGATAAAAAAGGCATTTTTTGATTTATTAAGGTTTTTTCAATGCTTTGCATTGAGGGTTTCTTATTTTTTTCAATAACATTAATAGATTTAATTTGTTTTATATTCATATATTATTTTTATTTTTTATATATTTTTATTTCTATTTGTTTGAAAACAATTTTATCTGTCTTAGCTTATCTTTTTGACAAAGTAGGCTTTTTTTTTAGATGATTCTCCATTTTTATTTTTTTTATTATATAAAAAAAAAACTCTATTCTCCATTTTTGTTCTCCATTTTCAATGGAGAATAGGAGAAGCGAAAATGGAGAATAGGATAATAACTTTGTGTATTTTTTACGTAGTAAAAAATACACAAAGTCAAGTGTCTTTTTTATAATATAAAAAAGCTAGCTATTCTTTTCTTTTTTATAATAAAAAAAAAGATGAAGATAAAAAATTTACAGATATTTTTTTAAGCTAGAAAATTTGCTGTGAATTTATCAAAAAAAGTTTTTAATTTTTGATTTAATTCATCCGATAACACTCTTTTTTCTCTAATTTCAGATAAAAGAGTAGAATCAATTTCTTTAAGTATAGCTTGCTCGAATTGTGGTATTGATGAAATATTCATTTTATCAAGATACCCTTTAGTTGCAGCATATAAAACAACAACTTGATTTTCAATAGGCATTGGTTGAAATTGACTTTGTTTTAATACTTCTGTTAAACGAGCTCCACGATTTAACAAATATTGAGTAGCTGCATCCAAATCCGAACCAAACTGAGCGAAAGCGGCTACTTCACGATATTGTGCAAGTTCTAATTTAAGAGTACCTGCTACTTGTTTCATAGCTTTTACTTGGGCAGCTGAACCTACACGACTCACAGATAAACCTACGTTAATTGCTGGGCGTATACCTTTATAAAATAATTCTGTTTCTAAGAATATTTGGCCATCTGTAATTGAAATTACGTTTGTTGGAATATAAGCAGAAACATCTCCAGCTTGTGTTTCAATTACAGGTAAAGCAGTTAAAGAACCACCACCCACTGCTGTTGACATTTTAGCAGCTCTTTCTAATAAACGAGAATGTAAGTAAAAAACATCTCCAGGGAAAGCTTCACGACCTGGAGGTCGGCGTAATAATAGAGACATTTGTCGATAAGCTACTGATTGTTTACTTAAATCATCATAAATAATTAAGGCGTGCATACCATTATCACGAAAATATTCACCCATAGCACATCCTGAATATGGTGCCAAGAATTGTAATGGAGCAGGATCAGAAGCTGTAGCAGCTACTATAACAGAATAGTCAAGAGCACCTGCTGATGATAATATTTTCACAATTTGTGCAACTGTAGATCTTTTTTGACCTATTGCTACATAAACACAATATAATTTTTTTGATTCATCGCCTTGTGCATTCACAGACTTTTGATTTAATATAGCATCAATAGCAATTGCTGTTTTTCCAGTTTGACGATCACCAATAATTAATTCACGTTGACCACGACCAATCGGTACTAAACTATCTACAGCTTTTAAACCTGTTTGCATAGGTTCATGTACTGATTGACGAGCAATAATACCTGGTGCTTTTACTTCAGAACGTTGACGATTAACATCTTGAAGTGGTCCTTTTCCATCAATAGGATTTCCTAAAGCATCTAGAACTCTTCCTAAAGTACCTTTACCTACAGGAACATCTACAATAGTACCTGTACGTTTTACTATGTCCCCTTCATTAATTGCATTGTCATTACCAAATAACACGATACCTACATTATCATTTTCTAAATTAAGAGCCATTCCTCTTACACCACTTGCAAATTCAACCATTTCACCTGCTTGAATTTTATTCAGTCCATAAACTCGGGCAATACCATCTCCAACAGATAAAACTCGCCCAATTTCGTCTATATTTATTTTTGAGTATGAATTTGATATTTTTTGTTCTAGTAAAACTGATATTTCACTTAAAGATAAAGCCATATGATATTCTTATTTTTTCTTTTTTTATTTATTTTTTTATTGTTTTTCTTATCTTTTTTACAAAGTAAAAAAGATAAGAAAAACAATAAAAAAAAAGCCAAGTACACTAAAAAAGCAAAGTTTTCTCCATGCGCTCCTCAATGCTATTCTTCATGTAAAACATGAAGAACTGCATTGAGAAAACCTCCATGCAGTTCTTGATTATTCTTAATGCTTTGCATTAAGAATAATCAAGAATAGCTATTTTCCTATTCTTCATTTTTAATGGAGTTTTTTATTTTATATAATAAAAAAATAAAAATGGAGAAGCGAGAAAAACTTTATTCTCCATTTTTAGTTCTCCATGCTATTCTTTATGCAAAGCATAAAGAATAGCATGGAGAATAATAGAGGATGCATTGAAGAATTTTTAAAACATTCATTTAACGGCCGTCTTTTTAGCTTTTTTTATTATATAAAAAAAAAGACACATTTATTTTTACATTGTAAAAATGAACGTTTCTTATATTTTTATTTTTTATAATATAAAAAATATACATAGTAAAAAAGCTAAAAGCTTGTTGTATATTTTTAACAAAAAATATACAAATCTTTTTTTTGTTATTTATAAATAACAAAAAAAAAGCCAAAAAAAATGTATTATTTACAAATTTCAAGATATTTATATATAATTCCTTATTATAATGTTTTTAATACAAGTTATAAAAATTTAAAAAAATTAACTAAAAAATAATAAGGATAATGATAGTTGCTCTAGTGTTAACTTTTGTCATAAAAGTTGCAATAGTAATTAATATCAGGAGAAAAGGGATTTGAACCCTTAACCTTTGGTTTTGGAGACCACTATTCTACCATTAAAACTATTCTCCTTGTATATTATGTTTATTTGTTTTATTTATTTATCTTGATTTTTTATTTATTTATCTATATATAAGTTCTCAATTATTCTTTATTTTTAATGGAAAATAGAGAATATTTGTAATAAATTTAGGTTCTCTCGCTTCTCCATTGAAAATGGAGAATAGCATGGAGGTTTTCTCAATGCTTGAGGAGCGTATGGAAAATAGAATAAACAGTTCTAATTTTATAAAATATAGCCTGCTATCGGAGTCGAACCGATAACCTTCGGTTTACAAAACCGATACTCTACCAATTAAGTTAAGCAGGCATTCTCCATTTGCAATGGAGAACCAACTTAATTTAATAATAAAAAATACATATAACTTTTATTTTTTTATTATTAAATTAATTATCATTAATATACACGTGCTTGGAAAGACTCGAACTCTCAACCCTCAGATCCGTAGTCTGATGCTCTATCCAATTAAGCTACAAGCACTTATAACTAATATATGTATAATTATATTTTAAAGTATATATTTTTTTTACAGATATTTTTTACTACGTAAAAAAGAATGTAGGCTTTTTTTTTAGATACTTAGTTTTCTATAATTAAAAAATATATTAAATTTTTTTATAATAAAAAAATAAAAGAAGGTTCTCTTATTCTCCATGCAGTTTTCTATTTACGCTTATCCATTTTGGGTTATCCTATTCTCCATTTTCAATGGAGAATAGGATAACCCAAAATGGATATTTAGTACGACATCTTATTTGTGGTATTTTTTTTATAAATTATACAACAAGCTTTTAGCTTTTTTACCTTGTGTCATCCTCCATGCTATTCCCTATTCTCAATTTTTAATGAAAAATAGAGAACCACCCTTTTTACAAAGTAAAAAATACATTACGTAATATAGTATGTAGACACCAAGTAAAAAAGACAAATAAAAGATAAAAAAAGATGCCATTTGTTATAGATGTTTTAATTAAATATATTTATAAAAATTCAAAAATACAAATAACCTATATATATTACAAATTTTTGTTGGAAAAGTTGCTGTATTTCAACATATTAATTTAGCCTTTCATTAAATTTATAAATTCAACGGCTATAGTACCACGAATACGATAATAAACTACAAGTAATGCTAAACCAATTGCTGACTCAGCAGCTGCTACTGTTAAAATAAATAAAGCAAATAATTGTCCTATTAAATCATCTAGATATACAGAAAATAATAAAAAATTTAAATTAACAGCTAACAACATCAATTCAATTGACATTAACATGACTATAATATTTTTTCGATTCAAAAAAATTCCCCAAATACCTAATAAAAATAAAATCATAGAAACAGCAAGATATTTTACCAAATCCATAAATATACTATTTTTTAATTTTTTTAATCAAGTGTTTATCTTTTTTAATTTGTAGACTTTTTTTTTTATTTAAAAGACACTATGTATCTTTTTTACATAGTAAAAATTAAAAATAAAAAAAGCCAAAAGCTGTATTTATTTTTTTATAAAAAAAAACATAAAAAAACATATTATAAAAAAGATAATACACGGTGTCCCGCTAAAAAGTTAAAAAGACGGAATAAAAATTTTAAGTTTTTTAATTATCCATTAAAAATGGAGAACCGTGTTACAAAAAAAAAATGTCTCTTGTAACAAAGTTACAAGAGGTCTTATACGTGTCCTATAATATTACATGAGAAATATCTCTTGTAATTAAAAGAGCAAAGTAAAAAAAAAGTTCTCCTATTCTCCATTTTTGCTTCTCCATTAAAAATGGAGAATATAGAACAAAAATGGAGGTTCTCTCGATTTGTTAACGGAGAAATTCTTACAAATATATAAAAGTCAAATTAGAAAAAGTATTATTGCAAACTAGGATATTTTGCGAATAGTTTTTGCAAAATCTCTTGTGTTTTGTAAAAAAACTTGTTGTCTTTTTATACGAATACCTTTTTGCATTGTTAAAACAATAGCTCCAATCATAGCTACTAATAATATTATACTAGCTAGAAGGAAAAAATAGAAATAATAAGTATATACAATATTACCTACTGCTTGAATATTGGTAGATGTTTGTATACTATTTGACCAATCAAGAAAATGTAAATTTTTAAATTCTGAAACAGCTTGTGGGTTATCATAAAACAAAAGAGGTATTAAATCATTATCTACTATAAGAATTACCTCAAGTAGAAAAAGAATACCTAAAACACCTCCTATTGGCAGGTAACGTAACCTTTTTTCATTTATTTCAGCTAATTTTATATTTAACATCATAACTACAAATAAAAATAATACAGCAATAGCACCTACATATACTACTAAAAATATCATAGCAAAAAAATCTAGGCCCAATAAAACAAGTAATCCTGCAGCATTAAAAAATACTAAAATAAGAAATAATACTGAATGTACTGGATTTCTTGCTTGTATAACCATAACGCCTGATATTAATGCTAGACTAGAAAATAAATAAAATAATATATCCATAATGAAAAATTTTTTATATTTTTTATCTTATCTTTTAACTTTTTTACTCTGTGTTTTTTTTTTTACAGAGTAGGCTTAAAAAAAAAGAAGTTTCTCCTATTCTCCTTTTTCACTTCTCCATTTTTAATGGAGAATAGAGAACAAAAATGGAGAACCAAAAATGGAAAAAGGATAACCAAACATGGAGAACCATCTAAAAAAAAAGCCAAAAGATTAATTTGTTTCGATAAAAAAGATGACACACGCTTTTTTTTACACATTGTATTTTTATTATAGAAAAATAGATAAAAGCTAAATCAACCTTGTATTAACCATAAGCTAAAGGTTTTTTCCATAAGATTCTTTATTTACAATGGAGGTATTTTTTTTCTGTTACGGAAAAAAAAAAATCAATGCAGTTCTTGATTATTCTTAATGCTTTGCATTAAGAACAGCATCAAGAATATCATTGAGGTAATTTTTTTCCGTTACGGAAAAAAAATCTCAATGCTATTCTTCATTTTTTACATGAAGAACTGCATTGAGGTTTTCTCCATGCAGTTCTTCATGTTTTACATCAAGAATAGCATGGAGGGTAATTTTATAATAGAAAATACCAATAAATATTAAAAATTCATAAAAAAAAAATAATAAAATAGCTAGTGAAGATTGACTAATTATATCCGGTGGAGATATCAAAGCAGATATTAATATACTAGTAAATATAAAAAATTTTCTAGTTCTACATAAAATATAATAATCAATAATATTATAATAATAAAATATAATAACAATAAATGGTATTTGAAATAATGCAAGCATAATAAAATAAAAACGAGTACTTAAAGTCACATAAGATTCTAACCTAGCAGTTAATTCTAAAAAAACTGGTGCTTTTTTTTGAATAGACGGCAGAGTTTCATAAATACTTTGTTCCAAAGCATGATTTTTTTTATGTAAATCAACAACAAGTCCTTGACTTATTTGATTTACATAAAATAGTTTTTCATTTTGTAAATTATCAGTTGGATTATCCATTTGCTTAACATTTGTCAAAGGATTATTGGATGAAATTATGTCAAAACTTAAAAGAAATTCACATATTTTAGGAAATAATATAAAATAAAGAATTAATAATTCAATAAATAACAAAAAAAAAAATAGAATATAAAATTTATTAATAGTTTTTCTTTCAAAAATATATCGACTTGGTATAAAAAAACTCCAAAAATGGTAAATAAAAAAGGGTATTATTATTAAAAAACTAAGAATTCCACTAATTCTTAAAATAGTATAAAAAGCTTCAGTTAAATCGATCAACACAAATTTGTGATTTAAATCTAAAAAAGGTCGACCTATTATATATAGAATTTCAAACTGATAATAATAGCTTGTAATAATGGTTAATACCAAAGATAATCCGCAGTAAATAGCACGTGACCGCATTTCAAAAAAATGTACAGATAATTGATACATAAATTTAATTAATAATAGAAATGATTTTTTTATCTTTTTATTTTATAAAAAAATTAAAACTTATTCTCCATTTTTATTTTTTTTATTATAGGTTTTTTATCTTTTTTTAAAAAAAAAAAAAGCCATATAATAAAAAAAAAAGAAAAAACTCCATTTTTCTTTTTTTTTTGAAAGCCTATAATATAAAAAAGACATACTTATTTTTAGAAAAATATAGATAATTTTTTTATGTTTTGATTTTTCTATAAATAGAGGCTTTTTTTTTTAAAGATAGCCATAAAGAAAAATCAAAAAATGAATAAATTAACAAAAATTTTAATATATTAATAATTATATTATTCTAATTATAATAAATTTTTGTTATAAGTTTGTCATTCTTATAGACAACAAATATATACATAACAATGTGGTTCTCCATTTACGTTTCTCCATTTTTATTTTTTTTATTATATAAAAAAAAACTCTATTCTCCATTTTTGTTCTCCATTTTTATTTTTTTTATTATATAAAAAAAAACTCCATTTTCAATGGAGAATAGGAGAAGCGAAAATGGAGAATAAGAGAATAGAGAATAACCTATCTATAATTATTTATTATACGTATATTTAACTTTTTTAGCTCGTTTATCTAAAAAAAAAGGCTACAAAACAAAGTAAAAAATATACTTGTTGTATATTTTATATTAAAAAATTGATAGTTTTTTAATGTAAAATAATATATAATAATATATCTTTTAAAAATCACTCACTTGGTGAAATTGGTAAACACAACAGACTCAAAATCTGTACCTTTTAGGAATATCGGTTCGAATCCGATAGTGAGTATATATAATTTGTGCAAATAATAAGAAATAATATATTGATATAATAGTGCTTTTTTTATGATGAATAATATGCACTAGCATATTTGGCAGTGTTTATTGCTTTTAATATAATAATTTATTTTTAGTAGCTGTTATTGTAAAAAAGAATAATGTACTTAATATCTTTTTATATTTTTTAGCGAAGCAATTCTCCATTTTTGGTTCTCCATTGAAAATGGAGAACCAAAAATGGAGAAGCGTAAATGGAGAAGCGTAAATGGAAAATGTGACGACATTTTTTTTGTTATTTTTTTTTACTTACGTTATTCAGCACACAGTTTACATTTTGTAAAAAAAGTTAAAAGCTAACTGATTATTAAAAAAAAACAACAAAAAGATATCTATATAAAAAACATGTGTTTTCATTTTTATTAGAATTAAATTAATCTTAATAAAGGTTATTTTTTGTTATATAAAAAAAATATAACCTTGTTTTTTTTATTTCATAGAAAAGCCAAAAATATCACTTAAGGTCAAATAGCTCGCTGTAGCTATCTCCATCTTTTTAATATTATAGGCTTTTTTTTTTTTTAAGATAGGCTTTCTGTTTTATATAATATATAAAAAAGATAGCATTTCTTTTAGCTTTTTTACAGAGTAAAAAAAATGACACGTTGTAAAAAAGAATAGTTTTAAAAAAAATTTTTATATTATAAAAAAGATGACACACATTTTTTTACTGTTTATTTTTTTACTATAATTTTTACAATGTAAAAATTATAGTCTCGCTGTTTTTTTTATTTCTTAAAAAAACTAAAAACAGTTACAAATAATGAAAAAAATCCATATTATATATATAACGTAAAAAAAGAAAATTATGATAAATAAAACATTACTAAATAAAAATTTACAACAAAATCAACATGAATTATTTATTATTAATAAATTAAAAAAATTATCCAATTTATCTAAATTATCCAATTCTCCATTTTCAATGGAGAACAAAAATGGAAGTTCTGCAAAAATGGAAAACCATATATATTATTCAAAGAAAAAAGATGTTTCTGGTTTTAATCAACCTTTTTTAGAAAATCAAAAAATATCATCTCCATTAAAAATGGAGAATGAAGGGATGATTAAAAAAACAATAACTTGTAAATTATTAACTAATAATAACATCAACCCTCCATACGAAGCATGGAGAGAACCTCCATTTGTCAATGGAGATAATCCTGTACCTGTTAGTATAATTAGAAACGCTCAATTTATTAATAAATTTGTAAATACTGAACAAACAAAACACACAACTTTTTCATTGGGACAAAATCTTAATCAGCGTATCTTTTTTTACGGAGTAAAAAAAGCCAATCAACGTAAATGGTTTAATTATTTTTTTTATAATAATCCAATTAATTTACTTTTTTCAACTGATCAATTTTTATTTGAATTAGCTAAAAAACAACCACAACGTAGAAAATCTTCAGAATTTCAACAACAATTGAAAGAAAGAAAAAAACTTAGTATATTTTATGGACATCTGTCAAAAAAGCAATTAAAAAATTTATTATCTCAGTCAAAATCATCTCAAGGCTATTTTTCTTTATATTTTTTTTCAATTCTAGAGCGTCGATTAGATGTTTTATTATATAGAAGTGGTCTTGTCAAAAACATATTAACAGCTAGACAATTAATATCACATAAAAAAATAATGGTAAATAATCAATTTATAAATATAGCTAGCTATCAAGTTAATCCTGGGGATATAATTTCAATTAAATCAAATAAGAAAAACGAAATAATTTCTCCATTAAAAGAAATAATTCAAGTAAATTTTAAAAAACGTCGCTATCATTTAACTATTCCTGAAAATTTTATTTATAAAATACAAAACATAAGATATTTTAAAAATTATACACCAAAAAAAACATTAAAAAATTATATTCGCTTATTATTAGCAAAAGTGGATAAAAGAGCACTTTTAAAAATAAATAGATCTCCTTCTCCATTGAAAATGGAGAATACTCCATTATCGATTTTCGTTTCTCCATTAAAAAAAACCAACGCAGGAGAACATTTTACTGTTTTAAAATTAAAACCTTTATTATCTAAACATGCTAAATTTTTTTTGTTAACGTGTATACAAAAAAATTATTTATCATTGAACAGAAAACCTTTTTTTGAAAATAAAAACACACGTTTTATAAATTTACTTGAAAAGTATGTAAATTTTAATTTAAGCTTTGCTACTCGTTCTAATTTAAAAAAATTATCTAATAAATCGAAAAACTTTAATAAAGAAAATACTCCCAAAAATAATAATTTTGGTTTTTTTATAAAAGATAAAAAAATCAGCCAAAATACTAAACAATCAAATGCACTTAAATCTTTTACAAGAAAGTTATATATTTCTACTTATATACAAAAAAACGTTTCTTTTCTTAATTCTAGTTTTTCTAGTATTTATAATAAAAAAAGAAATAGTGCTATTTATAGAAATATAGTATATAAAACAATTTTACAAATGCATTCTGATTTTTTATATTCTCCCTTCTCCATTTTTAATCGAGAACCTAATGCATCATTCTCCTATTCTCCATTGAAAATGGAGAACAAAAATGGAGAACCGGGAATTTTAGGTAATAAACCTGTTTCTTTTTTATATAATAAAAAAGAATTAACTCTATTACTAAATAAAGTTAACTCTGTATCAAAAGATAAAAGTAATTCTCCATTTACAATAGAGAAATCTGTATCAAGAGATACAGGTAATCCTCTGTCTAGAAATACAGAGATGTCTAAAAAAAAAATAATTAATACTCTTTTAACATTAAAATTAAAAAAACATATTACAAAAAAACAATATCCTAAACAAAGAAAGAAAGCTTTACGTATTTGTATAATAAAACCTATGCATATTGAAGTCTCTTATAGTATGTCTACTGTGATTTTATTATATTCACCACAAAGATTAAGTTTTCCTTTTTATATCAATTTGGATTTAGTTTCTAGAAGTTTTCATTAATTCTATAATGTAAATTCTCCATTTATTGTTTGGTTCTCCATTGATAAATGGAAGTAATTTCAATGCAATTCTTGATTATTCTTAATGCAAAGCATTAAGAATAATCAAGAATTGCATGGAGGTTTTCTCAATGCAGTTCTTCATGTTTTACATGAAGAATAGCATTGAGGAGGGCATGTATAATAGGAGAACCATCTACAGTAAATCAACACAAATAAATAATTAAATATAATTTAAAAATTATGCCAACTAGAAATCAATTACTTAATAAAAAAAGTGCTCGAAAAAAAAAAATATCGAGAAAAAAAAAACCTGCACTTATGGAATGCCCACAACGAAAAGGTGTATGTTTTCGTGTATATACGCGAACACCTAAAAAACCTAATTCTGCATTACGTAAAGTAGCTAAAATACGTTTAACTAATAGTAGAGAAGTTATAGCTTCTATTCCTGGCGAAGGACACAATCTTCAAGAACATTCAGTTGTTTTAATTCGAGGTGGCCGTGTTAAAGATTTACCAGGAGTTAAATATCGAGTTGTAAGAGGCACATTAGATCTTCAAGGAGTTATTAATCGTAAACAAGCAAGATCCAAATATGGTACAAAAAAACGTAAACAATAATATTTTGGCTTTTTTTGCTTTTTTATTTTATGTTTTTTTTTATTAATAAAAAAAACATAAAATAAAAAACAACAAGCTTTTATATTTTTTTATTTTTACTAAGTGTCATCTTTTTTACTCCTCCATTTATCAATAGATTTTTTTTTCGTTACGTTTCTATTCTCGATTTACGCTTCTCCATTTTTATTTTTTTTATTATATAAAAAAAACTCTATTCTCCATT
>Ga0207420_1001304_pt1 | contig 15751 bp, 15 predicted proteins | sample ThiBio_inoc_biof_FD_183941 | JGI IMG/M metagenome (GOLD analysis project Ga0207420, IMG submission 183941) | Wastewater bioreactor microbial communities from Cape Town, South Africa - Thiocy_inoc_biof (SPAdes) | ecosystem: Engineered > Bioremediation > Thiocyanate > Unclassified | place: South...
GTCCCCCGCCGTGGGGACCAGGGCCGCCATCGCCGCGACGAAGACGAGGAGGGATCCCTTCCAGCTCCATCGGGGCCGCCCGTCGGGCTCGACCGTGTCGCCGCTCGCCTGGATGTTCGGGACGCTCTCGGGCATGATCGATCCTCGCTCGCCTGCTCGTTCCGGACGCCCATGATACCAACGCGGGCCCGAACCCGGACGGGGATCGCGGCGTCCTCCGGTCGTATCCGCCCGATCGACTTCCCTCCAGGAGACCCGACCCATGGCCGACGAACTCCCCGACCGTTTCCGGCGCTGGTTCGAATACGAGCGCGACGCCCACGCCCGGGTGTTCAAGTCGCTGGCGACCGTGCCGGAGGATCGGCGGTCGGGGCCCGAGTACCGCAAGGCGCTGGACCTGCTGGCCCACATCGTCGCCGCCCGGAGGAACTGGCTGGCGCGGCTCGGCGGCGGAGATGCGCTCGCCGGCCCGGTCTTCCCCCAGGGCGCCCGGGTCGAGGACGTCGCGGCGCAGTGGGACGAGGCGGTGGGGCGCTGGGAGGTCTACCTCGGCCGGCTCGACGACGCGGAGCTGGCGCGGGTCGCGGACTACCGGATGTCCGACGGTACGCCCTGCCGGAACGTCGCGGAGGACCTGCTGGTGCAGCTCTACGGCCATTCCCACTACCACCGCGGCCAGATCGCCATGCTCGTCCGCGCCGCCGGCGGCGAGCCAGCCGCCACCGACTTCATCCACTGGCTGCGCCGGGGCGAGTGACCCCCGGGCCGTCCCGGATCCGGCCGATCGAATCCCGGCCTGGGGCGGGGGCTTCGTCGCCTTGCCCGATTCCCCCCGATCGGATAGGTTCCGCGTCCGACCATCGCGAACACGTCATCGAAGGGGGCCGGCATGGACGCCAGCATCCGAGAGCGGACGGCCGACGCGGGGGGCCTGGGCCTCGCGACGAATCCCCCGGACGCCGTCCCCGCGGCCCTGGCCGGCCTGCGGATCGCCCTGGTCCACGACTGGCTCACCGGCCTGCGCGGGGGCGAGAAGTGCCTGGAAGTCCTCTGCCGGGCCTTCCCGTCGGCGCGGCTGTACACGCTGATCCACCGCAAGGGGTCGACCAGCCCGGCGATCGAGGCGATGGCGATCCGGACGTCGCCGTTGCAGAGGGTGCCGGGGGTCTTCCGCTACTACCGCCAGTTCCTGCCGATCATGCCGGCGGCGGCGGCGACGTGGCGGCTCAAGAACGTCGACCTCGTCGTCAGCCTGAGCCACTGCGTCGCGAAGTCCGTGCGCGTGCCGGCCGGCGTGCCGCACGTCTGCTACTGCTTCACCCCCATGCGCTACGCCTGGCAGGGCCGCGACGCCTACCTCCAAAGCTGGTCCGACCGGCCGATCCGCCGCGCCGCCGCGCGCACGCTGCTGGACCGGCTCCGGGAATGGGACCGATCCACCGCCGCGCGCGTCAGCCACTTCGTCGCCATCTCGGAGACGATCCGAGGGCGCATCGCCGAGTGCTACCACCGCGACAGCACCGTCATCGAGCCCCCCGTCGACACCGACTACTACCGGCCCGACCCGGCCTCGGCGCGCGAGGACTTCTACCTCGTCGTCTCCGCCCTGGTGCCGTACAAGCGCGTGGACCAGTCGATCGCCGCGTGCCGCCGGACGGGGCGCAAGCTGGTGGTCATCGGCGCGGGGCCGGACCGCGAGCGGCTGGAGGCCGAGGCCGGCCCCGAGACCACGTTCCTCGGCTGGCAGCCGGACGACGTGATCCGCGACCACTACCGACGCTGCCGCGCCCTGCTGTTCCCGGGCGAGGAAGACTTCGGCATCGTCCCCGTCGAGGCCCTGGGCTGCGGCTCGGCCGTGATCGCGCTGGATCGCGGCGGCGCGGCCGAGACCGTCCCCGCGGCGTGCGGCCGGCTCTACCCCGAGCCGACCACCGACGCCCTCGCCGCGGCCCTCGACGCCTGGGAGGCCGAAGGCCGTCCCCACGACCCGGCGCACGCCCGCGAGCGGGCCGAGTCGTACGCCCTCCCCGTCTACCGCCGCCGGCTGCTGGGCCTGCTCGCCGACGTGGCGACCGCGAAGGAGCGCCACCCCGGCGTCCCCCGCCCCCACATCGCCGCGCCGGCCGCCCCGACGAGGCGGCGGCGCGACGGGTGAGGTTGCAGGGGCCGGTTTACGGCTTGGCCGCCGCCTGCTCGGGCGAGGCCACGCGCGGGACGGACTCGAACAGGGCGATCAGGTCGGCGATCTCCTGGTAGGAGAGCGGGTCGAGCAGGCCCTCGGGCATGACCGAGGTCGTCGACGCCTTCTCCTCCGCGATCTCGTCCTTGGGGATCGTGACCTTGGAGCCGTCGGACAGCAGGAGGACCAGCGTCGGGCCGTCGTTGACCACCGGCATGCCGGCCAGGACCCGGCCGTCGTCGGTCGCCACGGTGATCGGCTTGTACTGGTCGGAGATCACCTTCGACGGCGAGACGATCGAGTCGAGGATGTCGGCCGGCTGGAACCGGCTGTTGACCGTCGACAGGTCGGGGCCGAGGCCCTGGCCCTTGTCGCCGAACTTGTGGCAGTCCAGGCAGCGGATCTTGGCGATCACGGCCTTCCCGCGCTCGGCGGAGGCCGCCTTCATCACGTCGGCCTGGAGGACGTTCTTGACGAGGTCGGCCAGGTCGCGCGACTTCGCCGCGGCGGCGACGGCCTCGGTCGTGGCCGGGCCGTTCGGGTGCTTCTCCCGATAGGCCCGATCCCAGAAGGCGACCTCGTCCTCGAAGGAGGCCGTGTCCTCCTTCGCGGGCCGGCCCACCCAGCGGCGGGCGATCTGGCGGACGGCCATCTGGAGCGTCGGCGGCGAGCGGCGGGCCAGCCGGATCAGCGCGGCGGGCGCCTCGGCCCCCTCGGGGACCTCGCGGATCCGGCCGACGGCGTGCAGGACCAGCCTCAGCGTGTTCTCGTCCTTCGAGTCGAGGGCCGAGGCGAGGATGGGCAGGTCGTCCTTCGAGGGCCGCTCGGCCAGGGCGCGGATGAGGCGGTCGCGGCTGGCGGGGTCGGCCTCCAGCAGCGAGCGGAGCGCCGCGCGGGCCTCCTCGCCGGGGCTGCGGCCCAGCTTCTCCAGGATCGTCGACTTCAGGTCGTCGGCGTGCGGGCCGGCGACCTTCTCGGCCACCAGCCGGCCGTACAGCCCCGCCAGCGCGGCGACGGCCTTCGGGTCCGCCTGGGCGTCCAGCTCGCGGGCCAGGACGCGGGTCGGGAACGGGTGCTTCTCGCCCTGCGCCAGCAGGCTTTCGCGCTCCTCGGGGGTCAGGACGGCCAGCCACTCGCGGGCCATCATGTCGAGGAATCCGAGGTAGCTGTAGCCGCCGTCCCAGGTGCAGGCGCGGTCGAACCAGGCCCAGAACCGCGACTTCGTCTCGGGCGTCCAGCCGGACCTGATCGCCCGCAGGCAGTAGGCGTCGTGGATCTGCGAGACCGTGTCGGCCACGGCGTCCTGGTGGTCCAGCAGCGCGGCGACGGCCGCCGGCTCGTCGAGGTACGCGAGGAGCTTGGAGACCTCGCGGTTGAGCGGCGAGTCGACCTTGGCGGAGTGCATCGCCAGCAGCCGGGCCTTGAAGTCGGCCGAGACGGGCGCCTCGGCCTTGCGGGGGCCGAGCAGGTACGTCACCTGGATCAGCCGCAGCAGGTCGAGCTGCAACGCCGGGTCGAGCGTCTCGCGCAGGAGGACCAATTCGCGGTCGAAGAGGTCGTCCTGGGCCGCCTGGTCGAGCGTGGTCGCGCGGGCCAGGGCGAGCATCGCATCCAGCTTCGCGCGGGGGCCGTCGACGGCGAGCAGGGCGTCGCGGAACCGGCCGGGGCCGGCGTGCTCGATCGCCGTGCGGGCGGCCGAGCGCAAGAATCGGTCGGGCTCGCCCAGCAGCGGCAGCAGGGCGGGGACGGGGATCGCCTCGGCCGGCTGCTGCATCAGCGACTCGCAGGCGTGGCGGCGGACGAAAGCGTCCTTGTCGGCCAGCGCGGCCGTCAGCACGGCGCGGGAGGCGTCGGTCGGGTGGTAGCCCAGCAGCGAGACCGCCCGGGCGCGGACGTCGGCCTCGGGGTCGGTCGCCAGGGCGATGAGCAGGGCCTCCGACGGCGCGGGGCCGTGGACGGAGAGGACGTCGAGCGCCCGCACCCGCCGCGCGGGGGTCGTACGGCCGGAGGCGTCGCGCGCGGCCTCTTCGAGCTTACCGGCCCAGGCGTCGGCGTTGGCGGCCTTGATCGCCTCGACCTGCTTGCGGGCGAAGCTGGACAGCGGGGACTCGACGTCGAGCGCCGCGGCGAGCCAGTCGGCCGGCGCGGGCTTCGGCGACGCGGTCGCGGTGGACTTCAGGCGGAACAGCCCCCCCTGTCGAGAAGTAGACGCAGCCGTCGGGGCCGGCCTCGATGTCGGTGCAGTTGAGCGGCTGGCCGGTGACCATCTCCTTCGCCCGGCCGCGGAACGACGAGCCCTCGGGCTTCAGGTCGACGGCCAGGATGCGGCCCTGCGACCAGTCGCAGATGAAGAACCGGTCGCGGTACTCCTCGGGGAACTGCGAGCCCTGGTAGAACGTCACGCCGGTCGGGCTGCCGCGGCCCAAATCCACGGTGGCGGGGAGGCTGTCGAAGTAGTATTCCGGCCAGTCGGCCGAGCCGTTGCGCCAGCCGAGTTCGCCGCCGATGGGGCTGTGGTTGACGCGGACGGGGCGATACCAGGGGACGCCGATGTCCCACTCCATGTCGCTGTCGAACGTGAACAGCTCGGCCTTGCTGTTGAACGCGAAGTCGTACTGGTTGCGGTAGCCGCCGACGATCCGCTTCCAGGTCTTCCCCATGTCGTCGCTGCGGTAGATCTCGCCGCCCGGGGCCATGATGCCGGCGGCGTGCCCGCGCGAGTCGTTCATGTGGGGGAGCAGCTCGCCCTCGTACATGACGTTCAGCGGGCTGGCGGGGTCGATCGGGGCCTTCAGGTGCGAGTGGTTGCCGCTGTTGTAGTACAGCCGGCCGTCGGGGCCGACCATGATCGCGTGCGGGCCGTGCTCGCCCATGCCGCCGTCGACGCCGCGGATCAGCTCGGCCTTCTCGAAGACTCCGTCCTTGTCCTCGTCGGTCAGGCGGTGGACGCCGTCGCCCTCCGGGCCCTTGCCGACGGCGAACAGCACGTCCTTGTAGAAGTGGAGACCCTGGCAGTTGGTCACGGCCGACGCGATCACGGCGGCGGACTCGTACTGGCCGTCCCTGTCGGCGTCGACCAGGCGGGCGATCGGCCCGCGCTCGACCGAGACGCAGGGGGCGCCGTCGGGGTCGAAGGTGAAGGCGACGACAGAGCCGCTGACCGCGTGGGGCGCGGCGGTCTCGACGGCGAAGCCCTCGGCGGGCTTGAAGCGGTCGGCGGCGTCGCCGAGGCCCTGCGCCAGCTTGCCCCAGGGCTCGACGCCGAACTCGCCGAAGTCGGCCGGGGCGGGCCAGGCGGAGTCGTCGAAGTCGAGCCCCTTCCAGGCGTCGCCGGCGGGGACCGCGGTCGCCACCTTCCACGACTGGTTCGTGTGGACGGGCGCGCCCTGGCCCAACGGCAGGACCCCGCCGGAGACCAGGAAGCCGGCCAGGCCGGGGGCCTCGTTGGACGCCCGGGCCGCCAGGACGTGGCGGCCGGTCTCGACCTTCATCTCGACCTTCGCCGGGTTCTGCCAGTCCTCGCCGGCGGCGATCTTCTTGCCGTCCAGGAACAGTTCGAAGGCGTTGTCGGCCGCGGCGAACAGCGCCAGCCGCGACGGCTCCTTCACCAGCACCGTCTTGCGGAAATAGCACGTCTCGGCCGGGGCGTTGCGCCCCTCCACGCCGGGCCGCCAGATCCAGTGCGGCGCGGCGGCCTCCTGCGCGTGGGCCGCGGCCGAGGCCAGCGCCCAGGCCGCGCACGCGGCCAGCACCGCCCCGCGGCGACGAACGTCTTCCAGCACCATGCGATTCTCCAGCTCGGGGACCTCGGGTCGGTGGATCGGGCGGGCTCGGGGCGTCAAGGCTTGGGCGGGCGCGAGGCCTTCTCGACCAGGCCGCTGACGCCCGCGCGGCGGGCCAGCTCGGCCTCCACGGCGTCCCACGTCAGGTCGCGGTAGCCGAGCATCACGGCCGCGTGGAAGACCAGGTCGGCGACCTCCTTGACGAGGTGCTCGCGGCCCGCGTCGCCCGGCTCGTCGCCGGCCTCGACGACCTCCGCCGCCTCCTCGACGATCTTGGCCCCGATCGCCGCGACGCCTCCGTCCATCAGCTTCTTGACGTACGACGGCTTGCCCGACGCCTGCGCCTTGCGCTCGGCGATCACCGCCATCAGCGCCGCCATCTCCGACGATCCCGCCATGATCCGCCCTCGGTACGTCGACCCGCGATTGGGGGCCGGCGTCGTGGCACGCCCGCCCGTATGGCCGATTAGGATACCAGCGCCGGAGGCCGATCGACAGGATTTCTCGGAGGGCGGCCGGGTCGTCGGGCGGCGTCGACGAATGGCCTGCGAGCCGACGCGGACGTCGGGTAGAATCCACGATGAGCACGCCCACCGCGGCCCCGCGCGAGCGGGGGCGTCCGGCCCGAGAGGATGACCAGCAATGACGGCGACGGCAGCCCCGACCACTATCCCCCTCGTCCGCGAACTCGCCGCCCTCCTGGGCGAGGACGGCGTCCTCCACCGCCGCGACGAGCTGGTCGTCTACGAGTGCGACGGCTACGTCATCGAGAAGGCCGTGCCGGACGTGGTGGTCTTCCCGACTTCCACGGAGCAGGTCGTGGAGGTCGTGAAGCTCTGCAACCAGCACGACGTCCCGTTCGTGCCGCGGGGGGCGGGGACCAGCCTGGCGGGCGGGACGCTGCCCATCGGCGGCGGGGTGATGATCAGCCTGACCCGCATGAAGCGGATCGTCGAGATCAACGCACGCGACCGCTACGCGATCGTCGAGGCCGGCGTGGTCAACGTCTGGCTCACGCGGGCGCTGGCCGGCACCGGCGTCCACTTCGCCCCCGACCCGTCGAGCCAGACCGCCTGCACCATCGGCGGCCGCACACGCTCAAGTACGGCGTGACGATCAACCACGTCCGCGGCGTGGAGCTGGTCACGCCCGAGGGCGAGGTCGTCCAGATCGGCGGCGTCGTCGAGGATCAGCCGGGGTTCGACCTGACCGGGCTGCTCGTCGGCAGCGAGGGGACGTTCGGCATCGTCACGAAGGTGATCGTCGGCCTCTGCCGCGATCCCGAGGCCGGGCGGACGCTGCTGGCGGTCTTCCCGACGGTCGAGGATTCGGTCGAGGCCGTCTCCGGCATCGTGGCCGCCGGGATCGTCCCCGCGGCGCTGGAGATGATCGACAACCTCATGATCCGGGCCGTCGAGGCCGCGTTCCATTTCGGTTTCCCCGTCGAGGCCGGGGCCGTCCTCATCATCGAGGTCGACGGCGTCGACGCGGCGCTCGACCACGAGGCCCAGGCCATCTCCGAGATCGTCCAGGCCCACGGCGGGACGATCGACAAGGCCATCGGCTGGCGGACGCGCGAGGAGCCCGAGTACAAGGCCATCTGGAAGGCCCGCAAGATGGCCTTCGGCGCCATCGGCCGCGTCAGCCCGACGTTCTGCACCCAGGACGGCGTCGTCCCGCGCACCGCCCTGCCCCACATCCTCCGGTTCATGGAAGGCGTCTCGGAGCGGACCAACATCCGCATCGCCAACGTCTTCCACGCGGGCGACGGCAACCTCCACCCCATCATCCTGTTCGACGAGCAGGACCCCGACCAGGTGAAGCGGGCGTTGCAGGCCAGCCACGAGATCCTCGACGAGTGCATCCGCCTGGGGGGCAGCGTCACCGGCGAGCACGGCATCGGCGTGGAGAAGCTGGCCATGATGCCCAAGCTGTTCACGCCCGACGACCTCGCCGCGATGACCGCCGTCCACGACGCCCTGAACCCCGACAACCGTTGCAGCCCCGCCAAGAAGATCCCCGTCGGCGGCCACTGCATCGAGCGCACCTCCCCGGGCCGCCGCGCCCCGGCGTGAGCCGCGGACGAGTGCTCGCGGTCGCCCCTGACCTTGATGGAATCGCCGATCCATGGGAGCCTGTCGCGCCTGGGTATTCCTTGGTCCTGGGGAGGCGATCCCGATGCGCGTCTGGATAGGGTGGGCCGCGTGCTTGACGACCCTCGCCCCGTCGGCCTCCCGAGCCGAGGAGGCGCCCCGATTCGACCCGCTGCCGCCGATCCGCATCCACATCCACGGCGGGGCCCCCATCGAGTTGCGAGCGTCGACGGCCCGGCGCGGGCTGGCGATGCTGCCCAGGTGCCTCCCGCCCGACCCCCCGCCGATAGGATTGAGCGCGGGCATAGGCGGCATCGGAGGGGGCGGAACGTTTTCCCCCGGCCCCAGGCCGTTGGCCGAACGGCTGGCACCTTCGGGCGTCAAGGTCTTCCCGGCCAAGGACCTCCCCTACGAGTCGGAAATGGCCCAGGAAAGGTTCACGCGGCTGTTCTCCAAGGCCGACCCGGCCCCCGTCGCCCGCACGGAGCACTTCGACTGGTTCCCCCATTACGACGATCATCCGGTCGCCTGGAACTCGGGCTGGCGGGCCGAGGTCGTCGGCGTCGAGCCGATCAAGCCCGGCGCGTGGAAGGTCACCATCCGCATGCAGCCGGAGCTCAGCACGACGGGGTTCCTGACCTTGATGGGCGATTACGTCGAGGAGACCTACCGGCTGCACGGCGAGTCGATCGAGCTGATCGGCTCGGACGCGGAGACGCCGAAGCCGAAGCTCCAGGGCTTCCCCGTCGCGATCTGAGCGGGCCGATCCGGCTTGCGACCTCCCCAGCCTTCGCACGTCCCATTGCCCCGCGTAAGATGGTAGACTCTGGGCAGTGGCCCCGCGGCTCGGTCGCCGTAACGGCCGCGCTGGGGAGGCTCGGTCGTGGGCGACAGGAACAGATACTCGCGGTGGCGGCGGCTGCCCCCCGTCTTCCGCTCGGGCGATCACAAGCTCCCGGGCTATGAAGACGAGGTCCACCGCCTGACGCTCTACCTCCCCGGCAGCCTCCTGGACCTGGCGCAGGAGCTGGCCGACCGGTACGAAGTGCCCACCATGCAGGAGTTCTGCGCGCTGCTGCTGGCGCGATCGCTGGAGGAGGAGCGGACGCGACGGCAGATGGCGGAGGTGGAAGCGAAGCGGGGCCCGCTGAAGGGGCTGGCGGCGATCGCCGGCGACCCGGGCTACCTCGCCGAGTGGCACGACCGGCACGCCGAGCACGGCCCCGGCGACGAAGCCGGCGACGTGGTGGTGCCGCTGGTTCAGCTCCCCGCGATGGACGACTGGGACGGGTCCGCCCCCGCGGTCGCCGACCCGGCGTCGCCCCTGACGATCCGCCTGGAGACCGGCCCCCGGCGCGAGCCCGTCGTCGCCGACGCATCCCCCCCGGAGCCCCGCGCCTTGGACATCGCCTGGAAACACGTCGGCCCGGACGACGGCGACCCGTCGGGCTTCCTCCCCCGCCTGCGCCGCGGCGAGCCCGTCCCCGCGGCCGTGGCCGTCGAGCTGCTGGACGCCCTGCGGGCGCTCGACGAGGAGAATCGCGGGGCCGCCGGCCTGGACCGTCGCCTGGCTTACGCCCTCTACCGGCTGGCGCTGGAGCCCCAGGTCCTGCTGACGGAAGCCTACCCCGGCGCGTTCGACGAGCCCACCGTCGCCGCGATCCGCGCCGTGCAGGGGATGGTCGAGCGGATCCTCAGCCCCGAAGGCCCCGAGGCGGGGGGCGGGGCGTGAACGTCGACGACCGATCCGCCTGGCCCGACGCCCCCGGCGCGGGGCCGCTGGGCGACGGCCGATACGCCGCCGCCGTCCATCGGCCGACGACCGTCGCCGAGCTGTGCGAGGTCGTGAAGGCCGAGGCCGCCGCGGGGGGCGCCGTCTACCCGCAGGGGGGCCGCACGGGCCTCGACTTCGGCCTGCCGCCGGCCCGGCCCGGCGCGGCGGTCGACCTCACGGCCCTGGCCGACGTCGTCGACTACCCCCACGCCGACATGACCATCACCGTCCGCGCCGGGATGACCGTCGCGGCCCTCCAGGCGATCCTCGACGAGCACAACCAGCGCCTGCTGTTCGAAGTGCCCCGGGCCGACCGGGCGACGGTCGGCGGGGCGCTCGCGACGGGCGTCTGCGGGCCGAGGCGGCTCGGGCTGGGACGGCCGCGGGACTCGATCATCGGCGTCTCGTTCGTGACCGCGGCGGGCGTCGAGGTGAAGGGGGGCGGCCGGGTCGTGAAGAACGTCGCCGGGTATGACTTCCCCAAGCTCCTGACCGGCTCGCTCGGCTCGCTGGGGATCATCACCCAGGCGACCCTCAAGGTCCGGCCCAGGCCCGCGGCCTCCGCGCTGATCTGGCTGACCGCCGACCGGCCGGAGCCGCTCGACGCGAGGGTCGCGGCGTTCAACACGTCGTCGGTCCGGCCGACGGCGATCGAGATCCTGGATCCGTCGGCGTCGCAGGCGCTCGGCGGGCCCGTCGGCCTCAAGGGGGGCTCCTGGACGCTGATCGTGGGCGTCGAGGACGACGCCGATTCGGTCGCCTGGCAGGTCGATCGGTTCCGGCGCGAGGCCGGCGTCGACTTCGACGTGCTCCGGGACGAGGCGTCCGCGCCGCTCTGGTCGGCCCTGGCGGCCTTCCAGGCCGACGACGCCCCGCTGGCCTGCACCGCCAGCCTGCGGCCCTCGCGGATCGCGGCGTTCCTCGCCGGGCTGAGGCCCGGACGCTGGGCGTCGCAGGCCCACGCGGGCAACGGCGTGGTCCGCATGCGAGGGCTCGGCGAGTGGACCGAGGGCGAGGCGGCCGAGGCCGTCGACGCCGCGCGGGCCGCGGCCGTGCGCGACGGCGGCAACCTGGTCGTCGCCCGCTGCCCGACCGCGTGGAAGCCCCGGCTCCGCGTCTGGGGCGAGCCCCGCGGCGACTGGGCCCTCGGCCGGAAGATCAAGGCGGCGCTCGACCCGAACGGTCTGATGAACCCGGGCCGCTTCGCGGGCGAGGGCTGAACGATGGAAAAGGCCGAACACATGAACGTGCGACCGATCGACCCGCCCGTCGCCGAGCCGGGGGTCGACCTGGCGTGGCTGGCCGACCGCATCGCCTACCCGCTGTTCCAGCAGTGCATCCACTGCGGCCTCTGCACGGCGAGCTGCCCCACCTACGTCGAGACGGGCGACGAGAACAACGGCCCCCGCGGTCGCATCTACCTGATGCGATCCGTGGTCGACGGCCGGCTCGGCGTCGGGCCCGAGGTCCGCAAGCACCTGGAACTCTGCCTGGACTGCCGCGCCTGCGAGACCGCCTGCCCCTCCGGCGTCCAGTACGGCAAGCTGATCGAGCCGTTCAAGATCGAGATGGTCCGCGACGCGCCGGCCGGTAAGGGCCTGAGCCTCATCCAGAAGGTCGTCCTCCACCACCTGTTCCCCTACGCCGGCCGCGTCCGCGCGGCGCTGCTGCCGGTGCGCGGGCTCCAGAAGCTGGGGCTGATGAAGCTGGTGGAGCGCAGCGGCCTCCTGAAGCTCCTGCCGCCGACGCTCCGCAACATGGCGGCGATGGTCCCGACGCTGCAACCGGCGTCGAACCTGCCCGAGATCCTGCCGGCGATCGGCCCGAAGCGCGCCCGCGTCGGCCTGTTCCTCGGCTGCGTGACCGACGTGATGACCCCCCAGACCACCGGGGCCACCGCGCGCGTCCTCCGGCGCAACGGCTGCGAGGTCGTCGTCGCCCGCGGGCAGGCGTGCTGCGGCGCGATCCACTACCATTCCGGCGCCGAGGCCCCGGCTCTGGAACTCGCGCGTCAGAATATGAACGCGTTCGACTTCGAGAACCTCGACGCGATCGTCGTCAACGCGGCGGGCTGCGGGGCGATGTTCAAGGACTACGGCCACATCCTGCCGCCCGAGGAGCGAGAGCGCGGCGCCCGGTTCGCGGCGAAGGTCAAGGACGTGTCCGAGTTCCTGGCGGCCCTCGGGCCGATCCCGCCGGCGCACGCGGTCCCGATGAAGGTGACGTACCACGACGCCTGCCACCTCTGCCACGCCCAGCAGATCCGCAGCCAGCCGCGGCAACTGCTGGCGATGATCCCGGGCCTGGAGCTGGTGCCGCTGGCCGAGGGTGAACTGTGCTGCGGCGCCGCCGGGACGTACAACCTGACCGAGCCCGAGATGTCGCAGCGCCTCGGCCGCCGCAAGTTGGCGAACATCGAGGCCACCGGCGCGACAATCGTCGCCAGCGGGAACATCGGCTGCACGCTCCAGATCGCGCGGCAGGCCCGCGAGAAGGGGTTGCCGATCGAGGTCGTCCACCCCGTCGACCTGCTCGACCGCGCGTATGAAGGGGAGTCCTGACATGCGACGCGTGGCCGTCCTGGGCGGCGGCGGCATGGGGACGGCGATGGCGATGGTCCTGGCGCGGTCCGGGGCCGAGGCCCGCCTCTGGGTCCGCGAGCCCGACCGCGCCCGCGCGATGGCCGAGACCCGCCGCAACGCGCGACACCTGCCAGGGGTCGAGATCCCGACGGAGATCCGGATCACCGGCGACCCGGCCGAGGCGCTGGACCGCGCCGACGTGATCGTGGCCTCGGTCCCGACGTCCTACCTCCGCGCGACGCTCGCGCCGCTGGCGGCGGTCGCGCCGGCCGGGATCCCGGCGCTCAGCGTCGTGAAGGGGATCGAGTTCGGGACGTTCGCCCGGCCGACGCAGATCATCGCCGAGGCGCTCGGCCCGCGCGAGACGGCCGTCCTCACCGGCCCCAGCCACGCCGAGGAGCTGGCGAAGGGGCTGCCGGCCTCGCTGGTCGTCGCCGGACCGTCGGCCTCGCTGTGCGAGGCCGTGCAGGCGCAGTTCAGCCATCCGACGTTCCGCATCTACCGCAACGCCGACGCCGTCGGCGCGGAGGTCGCCGGGGCGCTGAAGAACATCCTGGGGATCGCCGCGGGGGTCTGCGACGGCCTGAAGATCGGCGACAACGCCAAGGCCGCCCTCCTCACCCGCGGGCTGGTCGAGATCGCCCGCATGGGGGTGAAGCTCGGGGGCCGGATCGAGACGTTCTACGGCCTGGCCGGGGTGGGGGACGTCGTCACCACCTGCTTCAGCCCGTTCGGCCGCAACCGCGAGGTCGGCCTGCGTGTCGGCCGAGGCGAGGCGCTGGCGGACGTGCTGGCCGACATGGCGAACGTCTCCGAGGGCGTCCCCACCATCCGGAGCGTCCACGCCCTCGCCGCGAAGCTGGGCGTCGACATGCCCATCACGCACGAGCTGCACCAGGTCCTCTTCGAGGGCAAGCCCCCGCGGGTCGCGGTCGTCGACCTGATGACCCGCACGCCCAAGGACGAGGCTGAGCTATGAGCGAACTCCCCCCGGCCTGCGACGTCGGCTTCAAGGAATGGGCCGGCGTCTGCGCGGCGCTGGCCACGGGCGAGCAGACCTTGATCCTCCGCAAAGGGGGGATCGCCGAGGACGGCGGCGTCTTCACGCCCGAACATCGCGCCTTCTGGCTCTACCCCACCCGGCTGCACGAGTCGCAGCAGGGGTTGCGCGTCGAGATCCCGACGGCCCCGCCCACCGACCCGGCGGTCGTCCCGATCCGGTCGCTGGCCGTGGTCGACTCCATCCACCTGATCGAGCGCGAGGGAGACCTGGACGCGCTCGAACCGTTCCACGTCTGGACGGACGAGACCGTCCGCAAGCGGTTCCACTACCGCCGCCCCGGGCTGTGGGCGCTGGGCGTACGCATCTGGACGCGACCCGAGGCGACGCCGATCGTCCCCACGCCGGACCAGCTCGGCTGCAAGACGTGGGTCTCCTTCGAAACGCCGATCGCGACGGCCGGGCTGGCCCCGGCGCTCGACGACGCGGAGTGGGAGGATCGTCGGGCCCGGCTGCTCGCGGCCTTCTGACGCCGCGCCGTGCGGCCGAGTAGAATGATCGCCGGCCCGGGCGACGGTCTCCTCGGGCGGTCCCCGTCCGCGAGCCCTGCATGAATCTCCGCGTCATCGCCAAGGAATTCCGCGACTTCCCGGCCACGGTCCTGTTCAGCGCGAGCTGGCTATTGGTCTTCGCCGCGATGGTGGCGCTCCGGCTCCGGGACACGCCCTCGGCGACGGCCTGGCAGATCCTGCTCACCGGGATGGGCGACGGGCGGCGTTTCGGCGACCTGACGCTGAACGACCTGGCCGCCGGCGAATACTGGCGGTTGATCACGTGCAACTTCGTGCATTACAGCGTCATCCACATCGGGATGAACCTGTTCGCGTTCTACCTGCTGGGGACGCTGCTGGAGTCGTGGTACGGGCCGTGGGCCCTGGTGTCGATCTACGGGATCACCGGCGTCGGCGGCAACATCCTGTCCGTGATCGCCCGGACGGCCATCGGCGCGAGCCCGACGGTCCATTCCGGGGGCGGCTCCGTGGTCATCATGGGGCTGATCGGCCTTTGCGCGACGGCAGGGTGGAGGTCGCGGGCGGAAGGGGACCGCGAGCTGACATGGCAGATGCTCAAGGCGCTGGCGATCACCGGGGCGCTCGGGCTGGCGTTCCCGCGGTACATCGACAACTGGGGCCACGCCGGCGGGGCGATCGCGGGCCTGCCGCGGTGGCCCGCGAGCCTGGGCCTTCGGCGCGGCGTGGCTCCTGGTGCTGGCCGCGGGGGTGGCCGCCCAGGCGCGGTCGGACCGGCGCGAGGCCGGCGCGCGCGGGCTGGCGACGCTGCAACGTCGGGTCGAGGCCGACAACGCGGCCTATCGCACCCTGATCGCCGTCCGCGCGTGGGCGACCCGGGGCGTGGGCGACCCGCGGGCGCTGGCCCCGGCGATGACGTCGCTGGCCCCGGCCCTCGACCGGGAGCCGACCCGCGCGGCCTATCGCCGGCTCGTCCCGCTGGCCTCGGAGTTCGGCCGACGCAAGCCGAAGCCCGAGGAGATCGCGGCGTTCCGCGCCGACCTCGAGGCCGTGATGAAATCGGTCCGCGACGAGGCCGCCGGACGCCTGAAGACCTACTGGGAACTCCGCCGCACCACCGAAGCGCCGGCCCCGCCGGTCAGACGGGCCCGGCGGTGAGCCGGGCCCCGGGCCGATGCGCCGGGCGGACGGCCCCCCGGCGCAGGGCGGCGACGAAGTCGGCGATCGTCTCGATGCGGCCCTCGACCTCGCTGTAGTAGCAGCCGAGGGTCTCCACGTCGTGGGCGTCGCTGGAGCCGGTGCGCGGCATGGGGGAGGCGGCGAGCAGAGCGTCGGCCTGGGCCCGCGTCTCCGCGGTGACGTTATTGCTGACGAACTCGACGCCGTGGAACGCCGGGCCGTGATTCGCCACGATCTCGTCGAACGGCTGGAGCCAGCGGAACGGGTGGGCGGCGACGATCGCGGCCCCCCGACGCTCCACCACCTTCAGCAGCTCGCCCACGCGGATCCCCGGCCCCACGTCGGACAGGTCCGGCAGGCCGTAGACGAGGAAATGCCCCTCGCGGGCCGAGACTTCCACGCCGGAGAAGACCTTCAGGCCCCCGGCCTGGGCGGCCAGGTCGGCCAGGTCGTCGGCGGCCCACTGGCGATCGTGCTCGGTGATGACGACGCCGTCGAGGCCGATCTCGCGGGCCCTGGCGACCATCGCTCCGGGATCCATGATGCTGTCGGGCGAGAGGCGAGACGTGTGCAGGTGGTGGTCGAATTTCATGGGAAGGCGTGGCTCGGCTCGTGGGTCGGGCTGGCGGGGG
>Ga0207420_1001307_pt1 | contig 15747 bp, 16 predicted proteins | sample ThiBio_inoc_biof_FD_183941 | JGI IMG/M metagenome (GOLD analysis project Ga0207420, IMG submission 183941) | Wastewater bioreactor microbial communities from Cape Town, South Africa - Thiocy_inoc_biof (SPAdes) | ecosystem: Engineered > Bioremediation > Thiocyanate > Unclassified | place: South...
TTGCGCGCTTCCCATGTGGCGGTCGAGGCGTCGGTCATCTGCCTGAAGCTGAGCCGCGACATCGAGTTGCTCGCCTCCGGGCCGCACTGCGGCCTTGGCGAACTGGTCCTGCCCGACACGGGGCCGGGCTCCTCCAGCATGGCGGGCAAGATCAATCCGACGCACGCCTCGATGCTGGAGATGATGTGCATGAAGGTCCAGGCCAACCATGCCGTGGTCCTCGCTTCGCTATCGAGCGCCAGGCTCCAGTTGAATACCACGTACCTGTTGGCTGCCTGCGCCGTGGTCGAGTCGCTGGAGACGCTGGCGCAGGGCGTGCTCTTGTTTGCCGCGCAACTCGTGGCACCTTTGCAGGTCGACCATCAGGCGCTCGAGCGCCAGGTCCGGCTGAGCCCGGGCGCGACCTTCCTGCGCGCGCGCGAAGTCGGCTACGACGCGGTGGCCGCCGGCAGGCGATGAGCCGCGGCGTCGCGTCAAATGTCGATCAGTAGGTGGCGCGCCCGCCGGACAGATCGAAGACCGCGCCCGTGCTGAAGCTGCACGCCCGCGACGACAGCCAGGCCAACATGGCGGCCAGTTCTTCCACTTCGCCGAATCGGCCCATGGGGATCTTTTCCAGCAGCCGCTGCGTGCGTTCCGGCGCGATCTCGATGTTGCGGCGGGTCATGGGCGTGTTCAGCACGGTGGGCGCGACGCAGTTGACCAGCACGCCGCTGGCGGCGAATTCCTTGCCCAGGCTCTTGGTCAGCGCGATGACGCCCGCCTTGGCCGCGGAGTAGGAAGGCGTGTAGGGATTGCCTTCCTTGCCGGAGGTCGAGCCGACGTTGACCACGCGCCCGTATCCCGCCTGCGCCATGATGGGCATCACGGCCCGGCAGCAGTGGAAGGTGCCGGTCAGGTTGACGGCCAGGACGTCGTCCCAGTCGGCCAGCGACGACGAGGCCAGCGGGCCGGGCGGGCGGATGATGCCCGCATTGTTGATCAATATGTCGATCCGCCCCCAGCGGGCCAGGACGGCCCGGGCCGCCTGTTCCACCTGCTCGTGGCGCCGCACGTCCACCGTGCGTTGATCGATGCCGTCGGCCGGAATCAGGGACGCGGCCGACGCCCGCAGCGCCTCGGCGCCGACGTCCCACATCGACACCCGCGCGCCGGCGCCCAGCAGGTCCTGCGCGATGCGCAGGCCCACGCCGCTGGCCGCGCCGGTCACGACGGCCACCTGTCCGGAAAAATCGTATTTGACCACCTGCATCTCCCTGTCCTTGCCGGACGCTGCTAGTAATCCGCCTTGATGCCCGCGGATTCCGCGAGCCTGCGATAGAGCCGCGTTTCCTTTTCGAGGAAGGCGCGGAAGTGCGCCGGCGACGTGTCCGCCGGCACGCCGGCGTTCTCGAGCACCCGGTCGCGCACCGCCGGGTCGCGCAGGCTGCGGTCGATGGCCGAGGCCAGCACGTCGATCCGCGCGGCCGGCGTCCGGGCGGGCACGAGATAGCCCTGCCAGGCGGCGATGTCCATGCCGGCGATGCCGGCCTCCTTCATCGTCGGGATGTCGGGCGCCAGGGCGGGCCGGGTGTCGCCGGTCACCGCCAGGATCTTCATCTCGCCGCCGCGGTGCCGGGGAAAGACCGAGTTCATGTCCGAGAACACCAGTTGCACCTGGTCGCCCAGCACGCCCACGATGGCGGGCCCCAGACCCTTGTAGGGGATGTGCAGGAGTTTGGTCCCGGTGGCGGACTGGAACAGCTCGCCGGCGAAATGAGGCTGGCTGCCCATGCCGGACGAGGCATAGGTCAGTTCGCCCGGGCGCCGCCGGGCCTGCGCCAGCACGTCCTGGATCGAATCCAGGCCCGAACCGCGCCGCGCGGCGATGCAATAGGGCGCGGTGAACATCAGGCTGACCGGCGCGAGCGCATCCAGCAGGCCCCGGCCCGAACGCTGCAGCGCCGCGCCGCGTTCGCGCAGCAATACCGCGCTCGTGACGTAGCTGCCCGTGGCCACGTACATCGTGTAGCCATCGGGCTCGGCGCGGGCGGTGCCCTCCGCCGCCAGCGTGGTGCCGGCGCCGGGCCGGTTCTCCAGCACGATGGGCTGGTGAAGCTCCGCCTCCATGCTGCGGAAGAGGATGCGGGCCAGCAGGTCCGCGCCGCCGCCCGGGCTCAGGCCCAGCAGGGCCTTGACCGGCCGGGCGGGAAAGGTTTCCCCGAACGCGGGCCGGACGGTGATGGCGGCGCCGGCGGCGATGCCCAGGAAGGTCCGTCGTGTCAGCATGATGTCTCCTTGTTCGCGCCTTTCGCGCGGGTGTCTTTTTTCATCGATTCAGGAACATGGCCGAGATTTTTTCCGCGGCCATCATGACCGGAAGATTGGTGTTGGCGCGGGGGACCGCGGGCAGCAGGGACGCGTCGGCGATCGTCAGCCCCGCCACGCCGTGGACCTGGCCGTCGGGCGATGCCACCGACAGCCTCGATGCCGCCGGACCCATCGCGCAGGTGCCGACCTGGTGGTACTGGAGCACGATCGACGCCCGCAGCGCCGCCTGCATGGCCTGCGGGTCGGCGGGGCCGGACAGCGGCGCTGGCAGTGGCTTTACCGCCAGCGTGTACAGCGGCGACAGGAGCCCGGGCCAGAGGCCGCCGGCGGCGGTCATGGCGCGGCTCGCCAGGCGCGTCGCGGACGTGCGAAAGCCCATCCACGCGGCCGCCTTGCCCAGCTTGACCAGTCCGGTGCCGCGGCCGATGGCGCGTACGCGGGGGCTTTCCAGGAATTGGGCCGCGGCACGCACGCCCATCGACAGGCGCTCGACGTCCGATCGGTGATCGAGCATGTTGAAGTCGATGTCGGGCGCGACCCGGCAGTCGCCTGAGCGCAGGGTGACCGATCCGCTCGATGCGGGGCGGTGGAGCACGACGTTCAGCACGCCCACGTGGCTGCCCGCGGCATGCCACGCGGCCCGGTCCCAGACCGACAGGTAGACGTCGCCGCCGGAGCGATGGGCACCCGAGGACAGCCGCAAGGCCGCGTGCGCGGTCGGCAGGCCGGGCGGCAGTCCTTTTCTGCCTTTCAGGATGACGCCCAGGGGCAGCGCGCAATGGTTTTGCAGGTTGCGGCCGACGCCGGGCAGGTCCGCCACCGTCCGGATGCCCAGCGCTTCGAGCGCGGCGGCATCGCCGATGCCGGAACGCAGCAGCAGGGTGGGCGTCTGCAATGCGCCGGCGCACAGAAAGACGCGGGGGGCCAGGAAGACCCGCGGCGTGCCGGCCGACTCGGTTTCGACGCCGCATACGCGTCCTTGTTCGATCCGCAGCCGCAGGCAGCGCGTGTCGGGCAGGATGTCCAGGTTGGCCCGGGCCCGCGTGGCCGTGCCCAGGTAGGCGCGGTTCGCCGAGCAGCGGCCGCCCCGGTCGGTCGAGACCGGCTGCACGAAGCAGCCGTCGCGGAAATCGGTATTGGGATCCGAGATACGCGGATAGCCCGCGTCTTCCCACGTGGCGAGCAGCGCGTTGCTGAGCCGCCGATGCGGCGAGGCCGATTGCCGCGCGATGGCGATGGCGGCGGCATCGTCGCAGTCCCGGTGGGGGTCGGCGGATTCGAGCCGGCGGAAGTAGGGCTCCACGTCGCGCCAGCTCCAGCCCTGCGCGCCGGCTTCGCACCATTCGTCGAAGTCCGCCGCGATCCCGCGCATCGCCACCATGGCGTTGATGGACGACGAACCACCCACGAGCCGGCCCTGCGGGACGCGGGCCATGCGGCGGTCGGCGCCGCCCACGATCTGTCCTGTCAGCCCGGGCCACTGTAGCGCCGCGTCGTAGGCCGAGAGCGGATAGGGGTGGCGGATGGCCGGTGTTTCCAGGGGGCCGGGGTCCGGGCCCGCCTCGAGCAGCAGCACCCGGCACCGGCCGTCCTCCGACAGGCGGCGGGCGACGATGCAGCCGGCGGATCCCGCGCCTATCACGATTGCGTCATAGCTTTTTTCCATGCCGTCACGATAGTCCCGGGATGTGAGGATGGATCCCTGTTTTAAAGATGGGATCAATCTTTTTCATGGATATAAGACAGTGCCATCCTGCTATGCTGGAACGATGAACGCGCCGCTGCTCGACATCGAATCCGCCCGCTACTTCCTGGCCGTGGCGCAAGCCCAGAGCATTTCCGGGGCGGCCGTGTCGCTCGGCACCGTGCAGTCCAACGTCTCGACCCGCCTCGCCCAGCTCGAAGCTTGCGTCGGCGTGGCGCTGCTGCGCCGGCACAACCGGGGCGTCAACCTGACCAGCGCGGGCGAGGCGCTGCTGCCGCATTGCCGCGAACTGCTGCGGCTGTCGGCCAGCGCCATCGCGTCGGTGCAGCAGGGTGCCGGCGGGCGCCCCGAACTGCGCATCGGCGCCTTCCATACGGCCACGGCCAGCCTGGTGCCCAGGGTGCTGTCCGGTTTCATCCGCGAAAACCGGGGCGTGCGGCTGACCGTGCGCGCGGGGACCTCCGAGGAAATCCGCGCCTGCCTGGGCGAAGGCGACATCGATTGCGCGTTCCTGCCCGGCGCGGCGGTGGACGGCACCATGACGGTCCAGGCCCGCTTCAACGAGCAACTGGGCTGGGTGGCGAAAGCCGGGACCGTGCGTCCCGGCGGGCGGCCGCTGATGCAGGTGCTGGCCGGACTGCCGCTGTATTCCGTGCGCCGCGGCACGCTGTACGAAGCGTCGGTCAGGCTGCTGTTCCAGGATGCGGGCGTGACCCCGGCGATGCCGCTGTTCCAGGAGGCGGGTTCGGCCGAGATACTGCGCGAGATGCTGGCGCTGGGAGGCTGCTTCACCCTGGCCGGCCGCAGCGTCTTCGCGGCGGAAGTGGAGGCGGGCGTGCTGGAGTTCCATGCCGTGGCGGGGCAGTCGCCCAGGCTGCAACCGGTGCTGGTCGGCATGCGGGGCCGGACCCTGCCGGAGATCCCCGCCTTGTTCATCCGCTATGCCAAGGCGCGGGCCGCCCAGGCGTCCTGAACTAGAGCCGCGCCGCCGGCGCCGATGGATAGCCCGGATCGCCGTAGGCCTGCCGCAGGTGATCGATGAACACCCGCACCCGCGACGGCATGTGCCCGCGCTGGGGTACCACGGCGTAGATGCCCACGGTCGCGACCGCGTAGTCGTCCAGCACCGAGCGCAGCCGGCCGTGGCGCAGGTCGTCCTCGACCTCCCACAGCGCCCGCCAGGCCAGGCCCATGCCGGCCAGCGCCCATTGGTGCAGCGTCGAGCCGTCCGAGCAGCGCAGCGTGCCGGACACCGGCTGCTGCAGCAGGCGCCCATCCACGCGGAACTGCCAATGCCGGGCCTGCATCTGGCTTTCGCCGTGGAAGCACAGGCAGTTGTGGCGGGCGAGTCGGCGGGGCGGGCCGGTACGCCCGCGCGGTCCAGGTAGGCGGAACTGCCGACCACCACGCGCCGCGTCCCGCCCAGCGGGATGGCGACCTGGCTGCTGTCGGGCGGATCGCCGATGAAGAACGCGCAATCGAAGTCCCCGGTGGGCAGGTTGGCGTAGTGGTCGTGCAGGTCCAGCGTGATGTCGAGCGAGGGATGGCGCGCCACCAGCGCCGGGATCAGCGGGGCGATGTGGCGCCGCCCGAAGCCCGCGGGCGCGGTGACGCGCAGGTGTCCGTGCGCGCCCGAGGCGCGTGCCGACACGGCCGCCTCGGCCTGTTCCAGCTCGGCGAGCAAGGCGCGCGCGGCATCCAGGAAGCCGGTGCCGGCGTCGGTCAGCGACAGCCCGCGCGGACCGCGATGCACCAGCCGGGCGGCCAGGCGCTGCTCCAGCGCGTCGATACGTTCGCGCATCACGTTGGGCGCCACCCCTTCGCTGCGGGCCGCGGCGGAAAAGCTGCCGTGCAGCGCCACGGAAACGAAGGATTCGAGTTGTTTGTAGTGATCCATGGCGCGATCCCGGAGGCAGGACGGAACAGGCCGAGTGTGCCATGGCTCTATCGCCATACCTAGCGCTGCGTATTCGATTGCATCGAATTTACCTACAACTGAATTGACCGTGGCCGGCTTCCCCCGCCGCGGGCCGCTCGGGACAATGCGCTCATTCCCACTCCGACGAGGCCCGAGATGGCACAGGATGTCCGCAACGCAACCCGGCCCTATGGCGGCTACGACCGCCGGCCCTCCACGACACCCGACCGCGAACTGGCCGAGGTCGGCCGCGGCACGCCCGCCGGCGAATACCTGCGCCGTTTCTGGCAGCCGGTGGCGCTGGCCGCCGACATCAAGGACCTGCCCGTGCCCATCACCATCCTGGGCGAGGAACTGGTGGTGTTCCGTGACCGCTCCGGCGATCTTGGCCTGCTGGAGCGCCATTGCAGCCATCGCCGCACTTCGCTGGAGTTCGCGCTGATCGTGGACCACGGGCTGCGCTGCGCCTACCATGGCTGGCACTACGGCGTGGACGGCGCGCTGCTGGACGTGCCGGGCGAGAAGGTGCCCGGTGCGCTGGCGTCCCGCATGTACCACGGCGCCTATCCGGTGCGGGAGTTCCGCGGCCTGGTGTTCGCGTACATGGGCCCGCCCGACCAGCGGCCGCCATTCCCCGACTACGACTTCATGCACCACGACGAGGAAGAGTATCTGCCATTCTGCTGGCATAACCCCTGCAACTGGGTGCAATTGCGCGAGAACACCCAGGATCCCATCCACCTGACCTTCCTGCATTCGATGTTCGACGTGCAGCAATTCGGCGACTATGCCTACGATCTCCCGGTCATCCAGGCCTGCGAGACGCCCATCGGGCAGATCACCACCAGCGTGCGGCGCGTGCACGACCTGTACTACTGCCGGGTCAACGAGCTGATCCTGCCCAACATCGCCCGGGTGCCCGACGGCATCCGCCTGGGCGACGCCATTCCCGAGAACATGGCCGGCGAACCGGGCCGGCGGCAGGCGATCGAGCTGCGCTACCGGCGCCAGTTGCCCTCCAGCCACGGCCTGGGCCTGTCGACCTGGATCGTGCCCAACGACGATTTCAACGCGATGCATATGGGATGGCTGCATTTGTCGCCAGAATGGAGCAAGAAGGCGCGTGCCGACTACCTGGCCACGATCACCTTCGGCCAGACGGGCGAACGCAGCTACGAGGAACGGCACCGCAACCCGGGCGACTGGGATGCCTGGGTCGCGCAAGGCAGGATGGCGATCCAGGCCAACGAGAACCTGACCGCCGCCGATGCCGGCATCGCCCTGTTCCGCCGCCAACTGCGGGCAGGCATCCGCGCCGTGCAGGCGGGCGAGCGGCCCAAGGGCATGCGCGCCGAAGGCGAGGGCGTGTGCCCGACCTATGGCTATGCCTTGACGCGGTCCGCCCCCAGCCTGCCGGACCAGGGCGCGGAGTGGACGGCCAAGCAGGACTATGCCCAGGAGATGCAGCAGGACATCCTGGCCCGGCGCGCGCCCGCGCTGGACCGGATGCTGGAACCCGCCTGAACCCCGAAGCCGGCCGCCGTCGCGCGGCCAGGAGAGCGCCGTGAGAATCCTGATCTGCCTGTTGCTGTCCTGTTGTTCCCTCGCGCAGGCCCAGCCCGCGCCCGGCGCCGGCTACCCCGCGCAGCCCGTGACGATCGTGGTCGGCTATCCGCCCGGCGCCGGCACCGACGTGCTGGCCAGGCTGGTGGCCCTGCGCCTGGCCAAGCGGCTGGGGCAGCCCTTCGTGGTCGAGAACCTGCCGGGGGCGAGCGGAATGATCGGCGCCAGCCACGTCGCCAAGGCCGCGCCCGACGGCTACACGCTGCTGGTGGCGCCGAACACTCTGTTCCTGGCGGCCCACCTGTTGCCCAAGGCCTCCACGCCGGACGTCGTGCGGGCGTTCGCGCCGGTCATCCAGTTGTCGCAGGGCATGCTGCTGCTGGCCGCGCGGCCCGGCCTGGGCGTGTCCGACGCGGCCGGGCTGGTGGCGCTGGCCAGGAAGCGCCCGGGCCTGAGCTATGGCAGCCCGGGCAGCGGGTCGCCCATGCACATCGCCGGGGAACTGTTCAACCGCGCGGCGGGCGTGTCGATCACGCACGTGCCCTACAAGGGCACCGCGCCCGCCATCACCGACCTGCTGGGCGGCCACATCGACCTGATCTACGGCGTGCCGGGCTCGCTCTGGCCGCACGTCCAGGCCGGCAAGATGGTGGCGCTGGGGGTGGTGCAGCCCACCCGCTCCACGCTGCTGCCCCAGGTGCCGACGCTGGAGGAACAGGGGGTGAAGGGGCTGGACGTGACGACCTGGTACGGCATGCTGGCGCCCGCCGGCACGCCCGCTCCGGTGGTCGCGCGGCTCAACCGCGAGGTCGCGGCCATTCTGGCCGAGCCTGACGTGCAGAAGGAGTTCCGCGCGCAGTGGGAAGTGCCGGTGGGAGGCTCGGCGGAGGATTTCACGCGCCGCACGCGCGACGACTACACGCGTGCGGGCGCGATCATCGCGGAGTTCGGCATCCGTCTGGATTGACGCCTCCGGTGCGGCGTTCACTTCAGAAGGAGTCGTGATGACCGAAGTTGTGTGTACTCAGGGTTGTCCCTGATCCATTCCCTGGGGCGCGCGCCGAGATCCTGTTATTCAAAGGAGGTCGGCATGTCGGGAACCGCAAGTCGCTTGGCGCGCGTATTGGAATTCCGTTCGGATCGTTCCACCCAGGTGCTGGAGCAGGCCGTCGATGCGGTGGTCAGCATCGACCAGAACAACAACGTGACCTTCTACAACGCCGCGGCGGAGCGGCTGTGGGGCTACGACCGTTCCGAGGTGATCGGCCGCAACGTGAAGATGCTGGTGCCGCAGGTCATCCAGGCCGCGCACGACGGCTACGTCAACGCCCACCGCGAGACCGGGCAGAACAAGATCGTGGGCACCAGCCGCAAGGTGCAGATCGACCGCAAGGACGGCCGCAAGGTCTGGGTCAGCCTGTCGCTGTCGCGGGTGAACATCGGCCGCCACATCACCTACACCGCCTTCGTGCGCGACATCACCGTGCAGCACGAAGAGCGCGAGACCATCAACCAGACGCTGGAGCAGGCGCTGGACGCGGTGGTGTCCATCGACGAGAAGAACAACGTCACGTTCTTCAACGCCGCCGCCGAGCGCTTCTGGGGCTACGACCGGTCGGAAGTGATCGGCCGCAACGTGAAGATGCTGGTGCCCCGCGGCCTCCAGGCCGACCACGACCGGCTGGTCGAGGCCAACCGCGAGACGGGCCAGGACAAGATCGTCGGCACCAGCCGCGAGGTGCAGGTCGAGCGCAAGGACGGTACCCAGGTCTGGGCCTGTCTGTCGCTGTCGCGCGTGAAGGTCGGCGACCGCATCACCTATACGGCCTTCGTCAAGGACATCACGGGCGAGCACAACGCGCGCGAGATGATGAACCAGGCGCTGGAGCAGGCGCTGGACGCGGTGGTCACCATCGACGAGAAGAACAACGTCACCTTCTTCAACGCCGCCGCCGAGCGGCTGTGGGGCTATGGCCGCGACGAAGTCCTGGGCAGGAACGTCAAGATGCTGGTGCCCCACGCCATCCAGGCTGGCCACGACCGGCTGGTTGAAGCCAACCGCGAGACGGGCAAGGACAAGATCGTGGGCACCAGCCGCGAGGTGCCCATCGAGCGCAAGGACGGCACGCGCATATGGGGCCTCTTGTCGCTGTCGAAGATACGGCTCGAAGGCAAGATCGCCTACACGGCTTTCCTGAAGAACGTGCAGGCCGAGCATACGGAACGCGAGACCACGCACAGCGCGATGGATTCCGTGCTGGCCTCGAGCGAACAGATCGGCCAGATCGTGGCGGTCATCAACGAGATCGCCGCGCAGACCAACCTGCTGTCGCTGAACGCGGCCATCGAGGCGGCCCGCGCGGGAGACGCCGGGCGCGGATTCGCGGTGGTGGCCGACGAAGTGCGCAAGCTCGCCATGCGCTCGTCCACGTCGGCCAGCGAGATCGGTACGCTGGTCGAAGAGACCAAGGACCGGATCAACGAGCTGGCCCGCTCGCTGCGCCTGGACGAGAACGGGGCGCCGTAGGCGCCGGGGCCCGGCGGGCACGAATGTCGAGGTTCGGGTATATAAATCCTTATTCCCGACAGGAAACGGCATTCAGGAGACGACGATGGCGGGGCTCTACTTCGAACAGTTCTCCCCCGGGCAGGAGTTCGCCCACGATTGGACCCGCACGGTCACGGAAATGGACAACGTGTTGTTCAGTTCCCTGACCATGAACGTGCAGCCCTTGCACATCGACGCCCATTTCGCTGCCCGGACCGAGTTCAAGCGGCCGCTGGTGAACAGCCTCTTCACGCTGGGGCTGATGATAGGCATGACGGTGAACGACACCACACTGGGCACGACGGTGGCCAATCTGGGCATGACCGAAGTGGCCTTTCCCAAGCCGGTGTTCGCGGGCGACACGCTGCACGTGCGCACCCGCGTGCTGTCGGTACGCGAAAGCCGTTCGCGCCCGGACGCCGGCATCGTCGAGTTCGAGCACGTCGCGCTGAACCAGGACGACGACATCGTCGCCCGCTGCAAGCGCTCCGCCTTGATGCACAAGGCTCCGGCCTAGAGGAGACCGCCATGGTCCGCTCGATGCTGTTCGTTCCGGGCGATGCGCCGCGCAAGTTCGACAAGGCCGCGGCCAGTCCCGCCGACGCGCTGATCCTGGACCTGGAGGACTCGGTCGCGCCCGACGGCAAGGCGGCGGCGCGGGAGGCGGTGCGCGCCATGCTCGGCCAGGCGCCCGCCGGCAAGCAGGTGTGGGTGCGCATCAATGCGCTGGACAGCGGCGAGGCGCTGGCCGACCTGGCGGCCGTCGTGCCGGGGCGGCCGTTCGGCATCGTGCTGCCCAAGTGCGCCCGGCGCGCCGACCTGGAACAGGCGGCGCACTATCTGGACGCCTGCGAGGCCATGGCAGACCTGCCCGCGGGCGGCATCCGCATCCTGGCCATCGTGACCGAGACCGCCCGTTCGCTGTTCGGCCTGCATGACTACGCCGGCGCCACGTCCCGGCTGTGGGGGCTGTCGTGGGGCGCGGAAGACCTGGCCGCCGACCTGGGCGCCCGCCGCAACCGCGAGGCCGGCCGCTACACCGAACCGTTCCGGCTGGCGCGTTCCCTGTGCCTGGCGGCCGCGGCCGCCGCGGGCGTGCGGGCGGTGGACACCGTCTGCGTGGACCTGGACGCGCCCGACATCCTGGCGGACGAGACGCGCGAGGCCGCGCGCGACGGCTTCGTCGCCAAGCTGGCCATCCATCCCCGCCACGTGGAGCCGATCAACCGGCTGCTGACGCCCGACGAAGCCCAATTGCAGTGGGCCAGGGCGGTGGTCCAGGCGTTCGCCGCCCATCCCGGCGCGGGCGCCCTGAACCTGGACGGCAAGATGATCGACCGGCCGCATTGGCGGCTGGCGCGCCGGCTGCTGGGAGAGGAGTGAGCGGATCCGGCGCCGCCGGTTGCGCCGCCGCACATATCAGCTTTGCCTTCCCCGGTCCTGGGACGGGGCAGGGCGCGCTTCTATAGTGGGTCGCAGCGCCATGGCCGGATGCGGCCGAATGGCGGATAACCATAAGCCACGGAGACGACCTTGAAACGCGCACTCGCCATCCTGCTCGGCGGCCTGGCGGCCACGGCCCTGCTGCTGCCCGCCGCCCATGCCCAGTCCGACTACCCCAGCCGGCCGGTCACCCTGATCAACCCCTATGCGCCCGGCGGCCCCGCCGATACCCTGGCCCGGGAACTGGCGTCTCGGCTCAAGGACCGCCTGGGCCAGCCCGTGGTCGTCGAGAACAAGGCCGGCAGCGGCGCCATGGTCGGCACCGGCTACGTGGCGCGCGCCAAGCCCGACGGCTACACCCTGCTGATGGGCACCTCGCCCGGCATGGTGGTCGGTCCGCTGATCGAGCGCGCGACCTACGATGGCCTGAAGGACTTCGACCTGGTCGGGCTGGTGGCCAACCAGCCCGTGGTCCTGGTCGCCAACGCCAAGCTCGGCATCAACACCATGCAGGACCTGCTCGACCGCGCGCGCAAGCAGCCCGGCAAGCTCAACTTCGCGTCGGCCGGCACCGGCGGCCCGACCCACCTGGCCGGCGAGCTGCTGCGCCGCCGCGCCGGCATAGAAATCACCCACGTTCCCTACAAGGGCGCCGCCCCGGCCCTGCAGGACCTGATCGGCGGCCAGGTCGAGCTGGGCATGCTGAGCGCCTCGCCCGTGCTGCCCTTCGTCAAGGATGGCCGCCTCAAGGCCATCGCCTATACCGGCGCCAAGCGGTCCTCGCTGCTGCCCGAGGTGCCCACGATGGCCGAGGCCGGCATCAGGAACTGGAACGAAGTCTCCACCTGGTACGCCCTGGCGGCCCCGCGCGGCACGCCCCCGGCTATCATCGAGAAACTCAGCGCGGCCCTGACGGCGATCAACGCCGAGCCGGAACACCAGCGCTTCCTGGCGCAGCAGGACGGCAGCATCGACAACATGACGCCGGCCGAAGTCACCGTCTTCGCCCAGAAGGACAAGACGGCGATGACCGAGCTGCTGGGCGCCCTGGACATGCTGGCGAAATGAATCGGAACCGGAGAACATGAAGGAATTCATACGCGTCGACGGCCAGGGCCTGGACCCGGCCGACGCCTACCGCCTCGTCGTCGGCTGCGTGGTGCCGCGCCCCGTGGCCTGGATCACCACGCAGGACCGGAACGGGCGCGTCAACGCCGCCCCGTTCAGTTCCTACAACTACGTCGCCACCCGCCCGCCCATGCTGGCGGTCAACATCTCCACGCTGGACGGCGACCTGAAGGACACCGCGCGCAACATCGTCGAGACGGGCGAGTTCGTGGTCAACGTCTCGACCGAGGCCGATCTGGAGATCATGCACGCCAGCGCGGCCGAATACCCGCCCGAGATCAGCGAACCCGAGGCCCTGGGCATTTCCCTTTTGCCCAGCCACCACGTCAAGCCGCCGCGTATCGCTTCGACGCCGGTACAAATGGAATGCCGCCTGGACCAGGCCATCACCCTGGGCGAGGGCTACAACACCCTGTACATCGGCCAGGTCGTCGCCTTTCACCTGTCCCCCGACATCTACGACGGCCGGCGCGTCAACAGCGCCGCCATGCGGCCCATCGCCCGCCTGGGCGGGCCTTTCTATGCCGCGCTGGGGGAAATCTTCCATCGGCCGATGCTGCAACGGCAGCCGGGCGCGGAGCCGCCGCCCTAGGGGCCTTCCGCCCTGCGCTCGCCTAGACGGGCAAGGATCGCGGGCAGCCGGTCGTGTGCCGCCTCTGCCAGGTCGCCGTACAGGCTGTTGCCCTGCGCGTCGATCCCCACCGTAGCCGGCCCCAACCCCTCCACTCGCAATTTCACCAGCCGGTAGTGGTGCACCAGGTCGTTCCAGTGCACCGCCACCACCTCCCGTATCGCTTCCGACAGCAGCGTGCACCCCCCGCCCAGAAACGACAGGTACACGCAGCCCGCCTCCCGCATGGCCTCGACGCTGCGCGCATCCAGCCCGCCCTTGCCTCCGGTCACCCGTAACCCCGCCTCGCGGATCAGCCGCGGCATGAAGCCGTTGAAGCGCGTGCTGGTGGTGGGGTTCAGGTACAGCACCTCGAACCGGCCATCGGCCTCCCGGCTGTAGCTGCCCAGATGCAGCAGCGCGGCACCGTTCAGGTCGATGGGAGGCGCTTCGCCACGGTCGAGCAATCCGGTCAGGCGTTCGTGCGTCGTCATGCCCGCGCACAGCACGACCTCGCCGTGCAGGCGGACCTGGTCGCCCACGCGCAGCGACCGGACCTTGTCTTCGTCCAGGGGCAGTTCAAGTTCGTGCAGGGTGCTCACGATATCGATTCCTCGTCAGGCCGGACCGTCATTCGATGATCTCCACCCGGCCCGAATCATGGATGCGGGCGCGGGTGCGCCGGTTGATCCAGCAGTTGAAACACACCGCCACCGGCGTGAAGCCATGGCCCGAGGCATAGTCCACGTGCACCGCCATCGCGGTGCTGTCGCCGCCGGTACCCATGGGACCGAAGCCCGTCGCGTTGGCGGCTTCCTTCAAACGGTCTTCCATCGCGGCCAGCGTGGGCTCGGGATTGACCGTGCCGATGGGCCGCAGCGTCGCCTGCTTGGCCAGCTTGGCGGCATAGTCGAAGGTGCCGCCTATGCCCACGCCGATCACCACCGGCGGGCAGTGCTGCGACCCCGCCTTCAGGATGACCTCCATCACGTAGCGCTCGATGGTCTCCAGGCTGGGGAAGGTGAAGATTTCCAGCGCGGCCCAGCGGCCCGAGCCCAGCGCCTTGGGCGAACAGGTGATGTCCACGTAGTCGGCGCCGTCGATCAGGTCGAAGGTCACGATGGGCATGTCCTTGCCCTTGTAGCCGCGCTCGTTGGTAAGCGGGTTGGTCACGTGGGCCAGCAGCGGCGGCTGGATGCTGGCGACCAGGTCGTCGAAGCCGTCGGCGAAGGCGCGCTTGATGTCGCCTTCCAGGCGGGCGCCGGTGCCGATGCCGACGAAATACACCGGCACGCCGGAATCGGAACAGACGAAGTGCTGGCGGGCCTCGGCGGCATCGGCGCTTTGCAGCATGATGCGCAGCGTGCCGCGCGCGACCTCGTTGTGCTCGCCGCGCTCGGCCGCGCGCAATGCTTCCTTGGTGTCCTCGGGTATCTTTTTCAGCGCGCGTTCGTAAAGCTGGGCGCTGACCGACCGTACGAGGTCGTAGCTGATGGCCATCTGTCTCCCCTGTGGCGCGTCCGGGCGCGCGCGTTCCTAGGCATTCATCGACTATAGCGACGCGGCCGGCCCGCTGCTATCACCTGGCCGGCACACCAGCTTTGCCGGCGGTCGCGCGCGTCTGGGTGGATATACTGGCCGCCATACGAAATGTTTCGACGGAAAGCGCGCATGAAGCTGCATTGGTCCACCCGCTCCCCCTACGTGCGCAAGGTCATGGCCGCGGCCATCGAGACCGGACTGGACGCGGCCATCGAAACCTGCCTGTCCACCGTCTCGCTGTCCACCGTGAACGCCGACGTGGAGCGGGACAATCCGCTGGGCAAGATTCCCACCCTGGTGACCGACGAGGGCGTGGCCTTGTACGACTCGCTGGTCATTTGCGAATACCTGGACCACCACAGCCGCAAGGGCCGTTTGTTCCCCCAGGGTTTCGACCAGCGCCTGGAGGCGCTGCGCTGGCATGCGCTGGGCAATGGGCTGACCGACATCCTGATCCTGTGGAACAACGAGCGCGGGCGCGACCCGGCTCGTCAATCGCCGGCGCATCTGTCCTCGTACCACGCCAAGACGCTGGCCACGCTGGATGCGCTCGAAGCCACGGTGGACGAGCTCGACCGCCGCGAGTTCGACATCGGCCATCTGGGCGTGGCGGTCGGGGTCGGCCATGCGGATTTCCGTTTCGCCGACCTGCAATGGCGCGCCACGCGGCCTCGCCTGTCGGCCTGGGCCGACCGCATGGCCGAGCGCGAATCGCTGCGCCGGACGGTGCAGTTCGATCCGCGTCTGCAGAAGCCGGTTTAGAGTGAACAAGCCTTGGCTGAGTCGGCATTCATTTTCTTGATCCGGCCCCGGCGCCCCGGCCAAGACCTGCACCGCTAGGCACCTAGATCAACGCACTTTTCAGTACGGTGTCCCGACCTGCGATCGTCATTTATCGCCGCTGTAGTCCTTGGTTGGTGGGGTGGGGCGGCCCGCTGTGGGGCGCATTCGGAGCCGCCGGTGAGGGTGGGCTTGGCGGG
>Ga0207420_1001311_pt1 | contig 15713 bp, 8 predicted proteins | sample ThiBio_inoc_biof_FD_183941 | JGI IMG/M metagenome (GOLD analysis project Ga0207420, IMG submission 183941) | Wastewater bioreactor microbial communities from Cape Town, South Africa - Thiocy_inoc_biof (SPAdes) | ecosystem: Engineered > Bioremediation > Thiocyanate > Unclassified | place: South...
ACGGCAGCCAACGCACGGCTCGCCAGCAGCGTCCAGATATCCGGCGCCAGCGCCGACAGCAGATTGGCCACCGCCAGCACCACCAGCGCCCCCACCAGCACCCGATTACGCGACCACGGCGCCGTGACCGTCGCCAGCACCGGCGCCAACAACGCATAAGTCCCCGCGAACACCGTGACCGACAACCCCGTCACCGAATTCGACGCCTGCAGCGACTGCGCGATCGAAGGCAGAAACCCCGACACGATGAACGCATCCGTCCCCACCGCGAACGTCCCCAGTGCAAGAATGGCAACCGATCCCAACCCCTGCCCCGGCAAGGCACGAGCAGACGAAGAAGAACTACGCGTCATGATGAACAACTCGACAGGAAGCGAGGCAACACCTCAATCTAGATATCTTATATCCAGATTAAAAACAAAACAAACTCCGAATGCAGCCAGCGATAGCAACGCCGCCACAACCCAAGAAACCGGTACTAGACCCAGGAAACCGCGGATCTGGCTCCGCCAGTCCGCCGGTTTCGCCCCCTGGGGGGCGCGCGAAGCGCGTAGGGGGGGGCCTACTTCAAGCTGAAATCCACCCCCGTCTGCTTCGCCCCCTCGGCGGCCTTGGCCTCGACCTTGGGCGCGACCACGAAAGCCCGCTCGCCCAGCTTGGCCTCGCGCAGCACGGCCATCACGGCCTGCGCGCGCCGCACGGCCAGTTCGCGCAACTGGTCGGGCCCCACGTTCACGCTGGCGGCCAGCAGCGACTCCATCTCGGGGCCAGGCAGGGACTTGGCCAGGCCGATGACGTTGCGCGGCTTGTCGATCTTGGCGGCCTTGTAGGCGCTTTCCAGGTAACGGGCCCGCTGCGCGGCATCCAGGGGCGGCAGGTCCTTCCCATCCCCGTCGCCGCCCTTCTTGCTCAGATCCTCGCGCTGCTGGGCGCGGATCAGCGCGTCGACGCCGGCCTTGCGCAGGCCGTCGGTATCCACCGACGGGTTGGCCCGGCCGGCCACGTCCAGCTTCAGCGCCGGACGGTCGTTCAGCGCCTTGACCAGCGTCTCGATGCGCTTGCGCGCATCGTCGTCGAGCACGGCGCGGCCCGGCGCGAAATCGATGTGGGACAGTTCCTCGCCCGAGCCGAAGGCCGAGGCCAGCAGCGAGAACGGCGCCGTCACCGCGCGCACGATCAGGTTGACCAGCGCGCGAAAGATGATGCCGCCCACCGAGAACTGCGGGTCGTCCAGCGAGCCCGAAATGGGCAGCTCGATATCGATCTCGCCCCGGCTGTTCTTGAGCAGCGACACCGCCAGCAGCACCGGCAGCTTCAGAGCATCGGGGCTGTCGATGCGTTCGCCGAAGGTAAGCTGGTCGAGGAAGATCTTGTTGGTGGCCTGGAGCTTGCCGTCCTGGATCAGGTAGTGCACGTCCATCGACAGCTTGCCGCGCTCGATGGCGTAGCCGGCATACTTGGCCGCATAGGGCGTCAGCGCCGGCAGTTCCACGCCCTTGGCGCTGGCATGGATGTCCGTGTACAGCCTCGGCCCGAAGGGATGGAGCTTGCCGGTGATGTCCACCGGCGCGTCGCCGTCCACCTTGGCCGTCACCTGCACGTCGGCCGGCTGGCTGTCCGCCGACGACACGGCCGAGATGCTGCCGCCGATATCGGTCAGGTTGGCGCGGTAATTGGGCTTGACGAAATTGTCGGTGAAATTGATGTGGCCCCGCGCCAGCTGCACTGCGCCCACGCGGATGTCGCGCGGCATGCCGCCCGCCCCGGGGGCGGCGGCATCGGCCTCCTTGGTCTCCTGCGCGGCGGCCGCGGGCTTGCTTTCCCCCTTCGCGGCCGGTTCCGCCGGCGTTGGAGTCGTGATGGACCCGGCCTCCTCGCCCGGTTGGACGATCAATTGCGACAGGTTCAGCCGCCCCTGCTCGCTCAGGATCACCCGCGCGAAGAAGTCTTCCAGCGAGATGTCGCCCAGGTCGGCCTTGAGCGTCTCGCCCGCGCTGACCACGTTCAGCCGCTTGAACGCCAGCCGCTTCCATTTCAGGAAATCCGCCGAGTTGAGCTTGTCGATCAGGTCCAGGTTGGTGATCTCGGCGGCGCCGGTCCAGGCCGCGCGCTGGGGCTGCCTGCCGGTGGCGGCCGCGAACTCCAGCCTGCCGTTGGCGCCCGCCACCACGCTCTTCACGGTGGCGTTGAGCCGCTCGGCCAGGTAGGGAGCCAGCGCGGCCAGGTCGAGCCGGTCGGCGCGCACCTGGGCCTTGACCGACAGCGGCTCGGGCACGACCGTGCCCTTGACGTCGGCGGTGCCGCGGCCCTGGACGGACGAGCGCAGCGAGAAATCGACGGGCGCGCGCAGGTCGGATCCGACATTGCGCGCCTCCATCTGCAAGCCGTCCAGGCGCAGCGCCACCCGGGGCGACACGGACTCGTCGGTCAGCCTGAGCGAGCTCTTGGCGACCGACAGCGTACCGGCGGTCACCTTCCATGCGGCCTGGGCATGCCCGGCAGGAGCCGGGGCCGGCTTGCCCGCGGACCGGGCCGGGGGCGCGGCAGGAACGGCGATGTCCGCCCAGCTCACGGCCGACGAGGCCGACCGCGTGGCCGCCAATGCCAGGCCGTCGATGGCGATACGCTCGATCCGGGCCGTGCGCCCCGCCAGATCCCCAGCCAGCCCGCCCACCTCCAGCGATTCCAGCTTCAGGCTGGAAGCCTTATCCGAGACGGGTGCCGCGGCCAGCTTGCGCAGCGCGACGCTGCCGTCGCTCCAGCGCACCGCCAGGGACTCGCCCTGCTCCACGTGCAGCTTGGTCGCCGCGGCCAGCGAGCCGTCGTCGATGCGCAGCGCCAGATAGGGTTTCCACAGCGGAGCCAGCGCGGGCAGCGCCAGCGAATCCAGCTTGAGGTCGAGGTCCGCCGACAAAGGCTGGAGGCGGATCGGACCGCTCACATCCAGGCGCCCCGCCTCGCCCACGCGCGCGGCCACGGTCAGAGGCACGGCCTGGTCCTGGGCGGCTGGCAGCTTCAGGTCGCGCAGCTCGGCCGCGAACTCGGAGATACGGTAATCGAAGCGGTCCTGCTCATCGTGCCAGGCGAGTTCGCCATCCTGCAGCGCCACGGTTCCCACCGACACGTGCCAGGCATCGGCCGGTGCAGCCGGCACGGTCGGAGCAGGAGCCGGCACGGCAGGCGCGGCGGGTGTGGCAGAAGGCACCGGGGCCGGGCTGGCGGACGGTGACGGCGCGGCCGGCGGGGCGGGCGCGGGCACAGGCGTCGCCGGCTGCTGGAACTTTGCGGCCACCTCGGCCAGGTTCACGCGCCCGTCGGCCGATCGGCTGGCCTGGATCGAGGGGCCCGCCAAGACGATGCGCTCGGCCTGGAAACGGCGCGCCAGCGGCTCCAGCGCGAATTTCTCCAGCGTCAGGCTCTTGAACGCCAGCAGCGCGGCATCGCCCTGGTCGCGCACGTCCACCCCCCGCACCGTGGCCTGGCCTTCCAGGCGCACCTTGGGCGCGGCCGAACCGCCTTCCTCGAACACCAATTGGGCATCGCTGTCGAGCCGCGCGTGCTTGAGCACCACCGGCATCGCGCCGGGCACGGCATCGGCCAGCGCATCCAGCCCCAGGTCGTCGATCTTGAGGTGCAACGAGGACGTGCGCGGCGTATCGAAGGGCCGTGCGGTACCCTCCAGGTTGAACGGACTGCCGTTGACCAGCGCCGCCAGCCGGGGCTGCACGTCGATGTCGGTGGCATAGGCCAGCGTGGACAGGAAAGGAATGCCCACCTGCAGGTCGCGCACCGTATGCTGGCGGCCCGTGACCTTGTCGTCGACGGTGATCTCGCCCCCGTCCAGCTTGACGTTGTTCAGCGAGAACCGGGGCGGCGGCCCGTCTTCCGAAGGCTTGGCGGCCAGCCGGTCGATGATGTCGCTGATGTTGAAGCGTTGCGGCCCCTCGCGGACCAGCGAGACACGCGGCGCGGTGATCGTCAGTCCGTCCACCACCGGCGCGAGCCGGAACAGCGACGAGATCGAGGCATTGACCTCGACCTGCTCCACCGAGAAGTCCGGCTTGGCGCCCGCCTGGTCGAGGATGGCGAAATCATGGACGCGCAGGCGCAGCTTGAAGGGATTGAACGAGACCTCGCCCATGCGGGCCGTGCGGCCCAGGACCTCCGGCACCTGCGCCAGCGCCACGCTGCGGACCAGCCGGGGAATGCCCCAGGCGGTCAGGGCCAGGAACAGCAGCCACAGCGCCAGCAGGATGATGAGAATACGCACCAGCGGCTTGCGCCGCCGCTTGATGCCGTCGACCGCACCCGTCAGCGTGAAAGCCACGTCGCGGTCCGGTCAGAGGGAGTTGCTGGCCGACATGAACAGCTTGGTCGATCGCGCCCCGCTGCGGCAGAAGGCCAGGACCGGTCCCGGCAGCGTCTTGAGCAGGGAAGCGAAGGTGGAAACGTCGCCGGGCTGGATGTTCGCGCCGTTGACCGGCTGGTGGACGTAGTTGAGCCCCGCCGCCTGGGCCGCGGCTTCCATCTGTTCGCTGGAGGGCTGGGCCGGGCCGCCTTCGAAGTCGGGCCGGTTGTTGATGACGCTCTTGAAACCGGCCGCCGCGACGGCAGCCATGTCTCCGGGAGCCAGCTGGGGCGCCACGGCGAAGCTTTCGGTAAGGGAAGTGAATGCGGACATGCGTGTCTCCGGAAGGATCCCCCACGCGCCGCGCGCGCTCCCGGGAGCGCCTTGCGGGCCGCGCGTCGCGGGAGATCGATAAGGGGTAATCCTAACTCGGAGACGTCCGCCAGACAAACGAAATGCGCACCCTGCATCGAGGTTCCGCGCCACCCCGGGGGGCGGCGCGGGCAAGCTCACGAAGAACCGGCCTTGCCCTGGATCTCGATGACGACCCGGCGGTTCGGCGCCAGGCAGGCGATCAACTCGTTGCGGTTGCGCTGGTCGCACTGCACCACCGGCTCGCGCGAGCCCCTGCCGTCCGAACTGATCAGATTGGACGACACGCCGGAATTGACCAGGTAGGTCACCACCGTGGCGGCCCGCTGGCGCGACAACCTGTCGTTGTAGCTCGCGCTGCCCAGCCGGTCGGCATGGCCGATCACGCGCACCCGGTCGACGTTCACGCTGCGCAGTTCCTTGCCGATCTCGTCCAGGCGGCGGCGCCCCTCGGGCGAGATGCTGGCCAGGTCGGATTTGTCGAACGCGAACAGCGCGTCGGCGCCCAGCGTGATCTGCCGGGGAGCCGGCTTGACCGGCACGGGCGCGGGCGGGGGAGGAGGCGGCGGAGCGGCCACCGGACGCGGGAACACGAAGTCCGCGCACTCGCGCCGGTTCCAGTTGCCGGCCTCGGTCTGCATGTCCTTGTTGAAACGCAGCTGGTACTGGCAGGTGATGAACTCGTTGCCGTTGCCGGTGCGGAAATTGAAGATGTAGTTCCAGGTGCGCACGCCGAACACGCCCTCGCTGAAGTGCGGCGGGCCGAGCAGCTCGTAGACCTGGGGCTTGGTCATGCCCGGGATCATCTGCCTGAGATTGTCCAGGTTGACGAAGGTGCCTTCCTTGAGCGAGGCGGACTCGCGGGCCGGGAACTCCACCGCGGGCGGACTCGACCCGTTCGCCGCGGCCGCCGAGGACGGCGCGGGCTCCTTCGAGCTGCGGAACATCGAGCAGCCGCTCATCACGGCCAGCGAAGCCACGCATGCGGTCAGCAGCGCGAGGCGCCTGCCGGCTTGGCCGGCGCGGCGGGCATGGGGGTTCTTTTCTTGCATCCTGACCTCCGATGATTCGTTCATGCGCGCTACCACTGGTAACCCGCGCCGATGACGGCGCCCATCTTGCCCTGCGAATTGACGTTGCCGGCAATCTTGTAGACCCAGCGGCCATTCTCGGAAATGGTGGACAGCCCCACCGCGATGGCGGACTGGCCGAGATAATGGCTGGCGGCCGCCGAGGCCATGCTGCGTCCCGGGGTGTACGCCTGCGGCAGGCCCGCCACCGCCATGGCCGAGGCCGCGCCGGCGTTGGCGTTGCGTTCGACCTTGCGCAGATCGTCGCGCACGTTGTTGATGCTGCTGGTGAAGTCCGACGTGGCGCTGCGCAACTGCCGCAGGTTGACGGCATCCGTGTCCGCGGTGCCGTCGCCCACATTGACGATCTGCCGCTCCTGGCCCGCCGCGCCCACCGACACCACGTTGGGCCGGTTCGCCACCGAGTTCGTGCCCAGGGCCACGCTGTTGGCGCCGCTGGCCTGCGCCCCGGTACCCAGTGCCATGCTGTTGGCCACCGTGGCCTGGGCGTTGTTGCCCAGCGCGACGGTATTGCTCTGGGCGGCGTTGGCCTGGTTGCCGATCGCGACCGAATTGGTGGCCGCGGCGCCCGTCTGCGCGCCGTTGCCCATGGCCATGCTGCCGCTGCCCTCGGCCTTGGCGCCGGTGCCGAAGGCGGAGGCGTTGGCGCCGGAGGCCAGCGCGGAATTGCCGACCACCGTCGAGTTGGCCCCCAGGGCCTGCGCCGAATTGCCGACCGCCGTCGCGTTCTCGCCCTTGGCGATGGACGCGTTGCCGACCGCCGTCGCCGCCGCGCCTTCCGCCACCGCGCCGGCGCCGCCGGCCACCGAATCCTTGCCGGTGGGCTTGGGCTTGTCCCGCGCGAGCGAGTTCTCGATCTGGAACATCCCGTCCTTGCCTTCCTGGATGTTCGTCACGTCCTTCTTGATGTTCGTGACGTCGCCCGAGACCTCCTTCAACTGCGCGTAATTGACGGCATCGGTATCCTCCGTGCCGCGCGCCACGTTGGTGATCTGGCGCTCCTTGCCCGCGGCGCCCACCGATACGGTGTTGTCGCGGTCGGCCACCGAACCCGCTCCCAGCGCGACGCTGTTGTTCGCCTTGGCTTCGGAGTTGGCGCCGATGGCGGTCGAATCCGTACCGGTGGCCTTCGAGCCCGAGCCCATCGCGGTCGCGTTGGCGCCGCTGGCGGCCGAGCCGGAACCCATCGCCGTGGACTGCGCGCCGGTGGCCTTGGCATCGGAGCCCACCGCCGTCGAAGCCGCCCCGGAGGCCGTCGAAGCACCGCCCATCGCCACGCTGTTGTCGGCGGCCGTGGTCGCGCCGTTGCCGACCGCCACGCTGTTGGCGCCGTTGGCCACCGCGGCCGGACCCGCCGCGACGCTGTTCGCGCCGACGGCCTGCGCCGCGTCCAGGGTCGAATTGGCCTTGAAGTACTTGGTGTCGACGCTGATGTCGTTGATGCGCTTGTACAGGCTCAGGTTGCTCATGACGTTGGTCTCGTCCTGAGTCCATCCCCACAGCTGCGAACCGTTGATCGCCTCGGTGCTGGTCGAGGTGACCGCACCCTTGGCCACGTTCGAGATCACCGTGCCGGTGCCGCCCGGATTCAGCGTGATCTTGGTCTTGGTGTCGTCGTCGTACTTGACCGCCAGCTTGTCCACGTCGCCGATGCGGCCGTCCACCGCCTTCAGCTGCGCGATGTTGGCCGCGTCGTTATCGGCGCTGCCCGCCGAAACGTTGGTGATGCGGCGCGTGGCGCCGGCGCTGCCGACCGACACTTCGCCCGCCGACGCTTGCCGCGCGGTCAACGCATAGGCCACATAGTCGGCCTGCGCGCCCACCGTCGTGGTCGACCCGGCGCCCAGCGCAACGCTGTTGGCCATGCTGGCGTTGGCGCCATTGCCCAGCGCCACGGCATTGGCGGCGGAGGCGACGGATGCGCCGCCGGCTGCCACGCTGTCCGCACCGGCGGCCGAGGCGGCCGCCAGGGTGGAGTTCGCCTTGAAGTACTTGGTGCCGCTGTTGTCGATGTTGGTGACGCGGTTGTCCACGTTCGTCACGCGATTGTCGACGTTGGTGATGTTGGTGTTGGTGTCGTTCAACTGCGAACCGTTGACCGCGTCGGTGCTGGTCGCGTTCACGGCGCCGGCCTTGACGTTGGTCACGACCGTGCCGCCCGCGCCGGCCAGCGTCACCTTGCCTCGGGTGGCGTCGTCGTACTTGACCGAGTTGACGTCGACGTTGTCGATCTGGTCGGACACGGCCTTGAGCTGGCGCACGTTGACGGCATCGGTATCCGCCGTGCCGCCCGCCACGTTGATGATCTGCCGTTCGTTGCCCGCGGAACCCACGGATACCGCGCCACGCACCGGCACCGCGACGTTGGAGAACACTTCCTTGCCGCCGCCTTCGCGGTCCGACACGGACTGGAAGCCCAGCGCGACGCCGCCCGCCACGGTCGACGACGCGCTGGCGCCGACAATGGTCTGGCCGTTGGCGTTGCCGTAGGTGCTGTCGCCGATCAGGACCGAGTGGCCCTTGCGCGCCGCGTAGTTGGTGTCGGGCACGCCGGGCATGTTGGGATCGGTGAAGATCGTCCCGGCGTCCTCGTTGGGTAGGATGTGCTTGGCGTTGGTGCCGATCACGACTTCCTGCGAACCATTGGCCGAGGCGCCGTCGCCGATCAGCACCTGGTTGTTCTGCGCCGCGGGAACGTCCCAGCAGGTGGCACCAGCCAGGCCCAGCAGGTTCAGACAGTTGTTCTTGTCCACCCACGACGGCGGCTGCGTGCCCGGGAGCAGCAGGCCGTTGTTGTAGGTCAGGCCGGAATTGATGTTGGTGATGTAGTTGCCCGAGGTCACGCCGCCCAGCAGGGTGAGCTTCTGCTCGGGCAGCGAACCGCCCAGCGTGCCTTGCAGCGTGCCTGTCACCGGCGCCAGGTCCAGGATGGGAATGCCCAGCACGTTGACCACGCTGAAGCGGGCGTTGATGTTCTCGCGGTTCACGCTCAGCGCGCCGGAGCGCATCCACGCTTCCTTCTGGCCGAACAGGCTCATCGTCAATGGCTGCAGGCCCTGCCCGACGCCACCCAGCAGGCCGGCCGTGCCGATCACCAGGCCGGTGGGCGCGGGCGGATTGAGCGGCGGCGGCTCCGAGCCCGACGAGGCGGCCACCGCCATGGTCTGGCGGTTGGAACTGCTGGGGAACAACGAACCGCCAGGCAGGATGGCCGGCGTGCCGTTGCCGCTCAGCGGCGACATGGGCGAGGCCGGCACGCTGTTGGACAGCGTGGCGACCGACCCCAGCGACGCCGCCGAAGCGACGGCGCCATCGACGGGCGAGGCGGCATTCCGGCTCTTGTCGACCGGCGCCGAAGCCAGCACCTCGGCCAGCTTGGCGGGGACCGACTCGACGGCGGTGCCGACCTTGCCCGGCAGCGCCGAGGCGACCTTCTTCGTCACCGCGGCGGGCGCGGCGGCGATGGTCTGGACCGCGGCGGGAACCGGCGTGGCGGCCAGCACCTCGCTGACCACGGGCAGCGACGGCACCGCCTCGGCCAGGGGTACCTGCTGCAATGCCGAGGCCGGCGGCAGGATGGACGGACTGATGCCGGCCAGGGCCGCCGCCGTCTGCGAGACGCCCTGCTGCACGGCCGACGCCACGGGGGCGATGCTGGGCGCGGCATTGGTCGTGGCCTGCAACAGTTGGCTCATCACGCCCACCGCGGCGCCATCGGTCAGCCGCGCATTCGACAGGCCCGGCACGCCGTGCATGCCGTCGGCCGCCGCCGGCGCCGCCCAGGCGCCGGCCATCAGCGCCACGGCAAGCACGCCGGCCTTGGCTGCGCCGCCCTTACCCCTGGTGCGCGCGGTTTCGGCAACCGCCACCCAACATCCGAGCCTCTGGCTCCACACGGTGCGATAGGTCTTGTTCAATTTCAGCCCCCACGGATAGGTATCCCACCAGTGCCGCAATCCGCCGGATGGAGAATTGGTCGCTGCTGGAAAACACGTTTGCGGAAGCTTCGAGCAAAAGCTATGCCATCGGCCTCGGACCCATGCGGCACGGGCGTTCGCGAACCTCGAAACGAAGGCTCGCGAAACGGCGGAAACGTTGAAAACAAACGGGATATCGGCAATCCGAAGATGTGCCTTCGGTGCGATAGTCACACCGATTTCCGGTCCCGCGGCACGGCGTCGGAGCCGAAACGTTACGTACCATACGCAGGGGCGTTACGTAACGCGCAGCGGCCGGGAACGTCCCGCGACGACGTCGCGCGCCACCTCGATGAAGGCCGCCGCCGCGGCCGAGGGCGAGCGGAAGCGATCGTGGATCAACGCGATTTCAGAGCGGACCACGGGGTCGCGCAGCGGCCGGACCACCGAGTTGCCCTCGCCGGGAACCAGCGCGCCGTAGGGCGGCATGATGGCGGCGCCGAACCCGGCCTCCACCAGGCTGATGACGGTGCTCAGTTGGACGACCTCGACGGCGATCCGCGGCTGCAGGTCCAGGCGCGCGAAGCAGCCGTCCAGGAATTGGCGAAAGGAATTTTCCGGCGTAAGCGCGACCAGCGGCGTCGCCGCCAGGTCGGCCCACTTCAATTGGCGGCGGCGCGCCAGTGGATGGTCGCGGGGCAGCAGCGCCACCAGCGGCCCCTCCACCAGGGCTTCGGTCAGGTATTCGTCGCGGTCCGCCGGCAGCATGCCCAGGCCCACATCGATGTCGGCCGAGGCGATGCCCGCGGGAATGGCTTCCGAGGGAATGTCGCGCAGCGTCAGCGCGATGTGGGGATAGGCGCTGCGGAACCGCGCGGCGATGCCCACCACCAGGCGCGACATCAGCAGCGGCGGCGCGGCCACCGTCACGTGGCCATGCTGGCGCGAGGCCAGACCCTTGACGTTGCCGACCGCCGCCGACAGGTCGGCCAGCAGGCGGGCCGCCGGCACCCGGAACTCGCGCCCGGCGTCGGTCAGGCTGACCTGGCGCGTGCTGCGGTCGAACAGGCGGCATTCCAGGCTTTGTTCCAGTTCCCGGATCAGGATGCTCAGGCCCGACTGGGAAATATGGATGCGCTGGGCCGCCCTGCTGAAGTTGCCTTCGTTGCACACCGCGACGAAGGCCTCGAGTTGGCGCAGAGAGATCGACATCGGGCGGATCCATCGGTGAAGTATTGGAAATTACTATGAATCTATATGAATATTTCAATTTTTACAATTAGTCGACTCTGCTAGATTTGCCGGAACGCTTACCGCAGGAGCCATCCGGCCGTGCCGTCCACCCTGGTCCTTCACCGAGGCAAGATCATCACCTGCAACGACCGCGGCGACGTCGCCTCGGCCGTTGCGGTCCGTGGCCGCCACATCGCCGCCGTGGGCCGTGACGACGAGGTGCTGGCCCTGGCCGGCCCGGATGCGCGGCGGGTGGACCTGGGCGGCAAGGCGGTGTTGCCGGGACTGACCGACGGCCACGCCCACATGGACCGCGAAGGCCTGCGGCGCCACCTGCCCAGCCTGGCCGGCGCGCGCACGCGCGACGACGTCCTGGACATCATCGCCGCCGAGGCCGCCAAGGCGCCGCCGGGAACCTGGATCGTGACCCAGCCCGTCGGCCAGCCGCCCGAGTATCCCGAGTCCGATGACGCGCTGGCCAGCGGCCCCTACCCCACCCGCGACGACCTGGACCGGGTCAGCCCCGACCATCCCGTCTACATCCGGCCCATCTGGGGATACTGGCGCAACCGCGCACCGCTGGTCTCGGTGGCCAACAGCCGCGCCCTGGCGCTGGCGGGCGTGACGCCGGCCACCGCATCGCCCTCGCCCGACGTCGACATCGAACGCGATGCCACCGGGCGTCCCACCGGCCGGTTCGTCGAACGCACGCTGGTGCCCATCGTCGAACACACCCTGATGCGCGCGGCCCCGGGCTTCACCGCCGAACAGCGCGCCAGCGGCCTGCGGCACGCGATGGCCGAGTACAACCGCTACGGCACCACGGCCGTGTTCGAAGGACACGGCGTGGCCGGCGAAGTCATCGACGCCTACGAAACGGTCCGCGGCCAGGGGGCGTCGACCGTGCGGTCCACCCTGGTCCTGAGCCCCTATTGGGGGCCCCGCGGCGAAGGGCAGGCGCTGGAGCTGCTGCGCGAATGGAGCGCCTGGCTGGCGCGCCGCGGCCGGGGCGACGACATGCTGCGGGTGCAGGGCCTGTACGCCGAGATCGACAAGGATCCGCTGAACAACATGCTGCGGGCGGGCAACCACCCCTGTACCGGCTGGGCCGGCTTCCAGGCGGGAGCGGCCCTGGATGCCGACACGCTGGCACCGCTGCTGGCCGAGGCCGCCCGCGCCGGCATCCGCGTGGCCGGCATCTGGCCCGACCTGCTGCCCCTGTTCGAACAGGCCCACCGCCAGCACCCCATCGACGACCAGCGCTGGGTGCTCGGCCACCAGCCGGTGATCGATGCGGACACCCAGGCCCGGATACGCGACCTCGGCCTCGTACTGACCACGCACACCAACCGCCATATATACAAGGACGGCGATCTCTGGGCGCAGCGCCGCGGCGCCACCGGCCAGGACGACATCGTGCCGCTGCGCCGCCTACGCGACGCCGGGGTGGCGGTTGCGTTCGGCAGCGACAACCTGCCCGTTTCGCTGTTCGGCCCCATCTGGCACGCGGTCGCCCGCCGCAGCCGTGGCGGCGGCCTTGTCGCCCCCGGCCAGGCGCTGAGCCGGCAGGAGGCGCTGGACGTCGCCACGCGGGGCGGCGCCTACCTGACATTCGACGAAGACGTCCGAGGTTCGATCGAACCCGGCAAGCTGGCCGACCTGGCGGTGCTGAACGCCGATCCGCTCAGTTGCGCCGAGGACGAGATCGCCACGCTGCATTCCCTGTTGACGGTGGTCGACGGCCACATCGTCGCCCCACCCCCTGAAGGAGCTTGCCCATGAAATCCGTTCCGTTCCCAGCCCGCCGGCTGGCGGTCGCCAGCATCGCCGCCGCCTGCGTCCTCGCCTCGACCGCCGCCGTGGCGGCCGATGCCTGGCCCTCGCGCCCGATACGCGTGGTGGTTCCCTACGCGCCCGGCAATACCGGCGACATCACCCTGCGCTTCGTCCAGTTGCAACTGGAGAAGCAGTTCGGCGTGCGCATCCTGATCGACAACAAGAGCGGGGCCTCCGGCAACATCGGCGCCGACGAAGTGGTGCGCGCCACCCCGGACGGCTACACCTTCCTGCTGGGAGCGACCAACAACTTCGTCACCAACCAGTACCTGTTCAAGGGCATGCGCTTCGATCCGACCAAGGACCTGGTGCCGGTGTCCCTGCTCAGCAACGGCCCGTCCGTGCTGGTGGTCAACGGCTCGTCCGACATCCGCACCCTGTCCGACCTGACCGCCGAGGCGAAGAAAAACCCCGGCAAGCTCAACTTCGGATCGCCCGGCAACGGCACCCCGCCGCATCTTGCGGCCGAACTGTACAGCCAGCTCGCCAACGTGCAGCTGACCCACGTTCCCTACCGGGGCTCGCCGCCCGCCGTCCAGGCACTGATGGCGGGCGAGATCCAGCTCTACGTGACCGCGCTCAGCTCGGTGGCCGGCCACGTGGCCAGCGGCAGGCTGCGTGCCATCGCCGTGGCCGACGGCGAACGCCTGGCCATGCTGCCGTCGGTGCCGACCACGGCCGAGCAAGGCCTGCCGGGACTCGTCACGGGCAACTGGTGGGGACTGGCCGCGCCGGTGGGCACTGATCCGCAGATCATCGACAAGTTCTCGCGCGCGCTGCGCGAGGTCCTGAAGGATCCCGCCATCCGCAAGCAGTACACCGACATCGGCGTCACGCCCATAGGCAGCACCCCGACGGAGTTCGCCGCGCGTATCAAGCAGGAGGCGCAGGCCTGGAAGGTCGTGATCGACAAGGCCCACATCCAGCCTGAATAAGGAAGGACCCCGCGCGGCGCCTCAGAACTCGGTGTGCAGGCGCAGCGCGAACACCTTGGCCGGGCCCCGGTCGCGGTTGTAGCCGGGATGGCGGATGACCTGCGCGTCCGCGGTGATCCACAGCCGCTTCAAGGGACGCCAGCTGTAATAGGCCTCGGCGATCTGCTCGGGTCCGTAGTTCAGCGTACCGTCGCCGAGGAAAGCGCCCAGGCCGCCGCGCCGCAGGTATTCGCGGTGGGAGGCGCTGAGCGCATTGACCGCGGCCGCCACGCCCGCCGTATCGCCCGACCGTCCCCAGGCTGCGCCGTCGAACACCACGCCGCCCGAAACCGATCGGTCGATCTCGGTGAAGGCGTAGGTTTCGGTCTTGCCATCGGCCCAGTTCAGGCGAACGAAGGCCGTGGCGCTGTCGGCCAGGGCCTGCTCCAGGCTCACCCCCATCCCCAGCTTGGCCTGTTCCTTGCGCACCGCCGCCAGGTCGGGCGCTCCGCCCCGCGCCGCCACCAGCGCGTCGTCGTAGCTCCCCATGTTCGCCTTGTTGCGGAAGGCCAGCACGCGCAGCGTGCCGGGCCGGTCCAGCACGGCGTAGGACTTCTCGAACTCGACCTGGTCGCCATAATGGCGCCCCAGCCGCCGGTCGAGCGGCAGTCCGTTGGACTCCCGGGGCTGCATGAAGCGGCCGGCGCGCACCGCCCAGCCGTCGTCGATGTATTCCAGCACCGCACCCCAGGTATAGCCCCGGGCATCCGCGGCATAGTCGTAGCTGCCGTGCGCCATGAAGGCCCAATTCATGAACTGCGTGCGCGGGTCATGGCTGACCGACACCGCGTCGAACGCGTCCAGCACCGAGATGTTGCCCGCCGTCAGCACGATGCGCCGCTTGTCGACGAAGCCGGCGAGCTGGTTCATGTCCGGCTCGACCGCCTCGCGGCCACCGCCCAGCCCCCAGGTCTGCCGCAGGAAGGCGCGGGCGCGGTAGAAGACCATGTCCGAGCCCGCGGTCTTGGCCAGTTCGCCGTTGGGCAGGCCGCCCAGGCCATGCAGGCCGGAGAACGCGATGCCTTGCGCGCCTTCGCCGTTGAAGTGGACTTCGGCCCCTTCCCACAGCCTGGCGCCCAGGTCCACGGTGGCCGTCAGCGAATAACTCGTGGCGCGGGCCCCCGACAGCGAGTTCTCCCCCTGGTACGGAGACGCGAACGAAGGCTTGCGCTGCCAGACATACGTCGATTGGGCATGAATGGCGAAGTCCTCCGACTCGACCGGCGGGGATTCCTGCGCCATGGCCGGCACGGCCAGGAAAGCGGTCAGCAGGAGTCCACACACCCGCAGCCGGCGGAACACGACCATCATTCTTCTTGTACTCGCGACGCAATCACCCAACGTACAATTATGCCGGCCCCGCGTGACACAGCGGTGACGCGGGGCCCCAAACAACGAGGAGACCCCGCCCCATGACCCCACCGCCGGCCGATCGTCCGCGCCAACGCCTGATCATCGCCATCACCGGAGCCAGCGGCTCCATCTACGGCCTGCGCCTGCTTGAAGCGCTGCGCGAACTGCCCGACTGGGAAAGCCATTTGGTCGTGTCCGAGGCCGGCGTGCTCAACACCATGCACGAACACGGACTCGGCCGCAAGGACCTGGCCTCGCTGGCCGACGTGGTCTACCACCCCGGCGACGTCGGCGCCGCCATCGCCAGCGGCTCGTTCCTGACCGCCGGCATGGTCATCGCCCCCACGTCGATGAAGACCCTCGCGGCCGTGGCCCACGCCTACGCCGACAACCTGATCACCCGCGCCGCCGACGTCGTCCTGAAAGAACGCCGCCGCCTCGTCCTCCTGACCCGCGAAGCCCCCCTGAACCTCGCCCACCTGCGCAACATGGTGGCCGTCACCGAAATGGGCGGCATCGTCTTCCCCCCCGTCCCCGCCTTCTACTCGGGCGCCCAGAGCGTCGACGACATCGTCAACCACACGGTACT
>Ga0207420_1001326_pt1 | contig 15569 bp, 14 predicted proteins | sample ThiBio_inoc_biof_FD_183941 | JGI IMG/M metagenome (GOLD analysis project Ga0207420, IMG submission 183941) | Wastewater bioreactor microbial communities from Cape Town, South Africa - Thiocy_inoc_biof (SPAdes) | ecosystem: Engineered > Bioremediation > Thiocyanate > Unclassified | place: South...
ATCCGGGAGTATCTCCCTAAGCAATTCTTCTGGTTTCATGACCGCAAAGTTATGTTATATTCTTAAAGTTTGAAAGGGGAAAAAAATATATCAACCGAGAAAATCCGCTGATCCCATTATTCCGCCACAGAATATCCCTAATAAAAAGAGAATTCCGGTTAAAGAATTCTCCTGAAGCATAATTTGTCCAATTCCTTTTAATAAAGGATGAAAAAAAGATATAGCTATTTTGTTGTTATAAATTGAATTTCTTCTCACTACTTTTTAATAATACTAATAAGATTTTCAACAGGCATTACAGTGTCTTGTGTTGTATCATAAACATACTCAACATGAATAGTAACCTCATCGCCTTCTTTTAAATTCTTAATTATCGGAACATAAGGCATTTCAAGTTCATTTTTATAATAATCACTAATTAAAACTTGATAATTCTCTAATTTTTCTGTACCTGACTGTCCGTTTACAACAAAGTCTATATACTTTAAAACTTTAAATTTAGCCATATCACCCGAACTACCACATTTATCCGGACACAAGCTTGTCATTCCAATACAAGTGTGAAATTAAGTTCCTTCATAAACCGCAGTAAACACATGAGTAGATGTAAAGGGCTTCTTTAAATTTGATTTTTGTGTACAACCAACTACAAACATCATCCCGATGATTGCAGCAAAGAAAATAATTTTTTTTGTCATATTATGCTTTTTGTGCAAAGATATATTTTTAAGAGATATTCAGCAAATTTCATTTTAGATTAAAGATAACTATTTTTTAAATTATAATAAAAAATTACCGTTTTATTTATGAATATCATCAGCTAACATTTTTGCTTGTGCAAGTACTGTATCAACTGCTTTTTCTTGCAAATCGGGTGGATATCCAAACTTTCTCAAGATACGTCTCACATTACGTCTTAGGGTAGCTTGTACGCTTTCTTTAATCGTCCAATCAATGGTTGTACTATTTCTTACTGTCTTTAAAAGCTCTTGAGCGATGTGTTTCAATATTTCATCACCTAAAATAGCTACCGCACTATTATTAACTTCCAAAGCAGTATAAAACGCATATTCTCTGTAATCTAAACCTAATTTTTCTCCTCGTAAATCAGCTTCTTTCATTTGTTTAGCGAAAGGTATCAACACTTTCTCTAAAAACTCAACTGTATCTATCATACCATTATGATAACGCTTAATCGCATCTTCAAGCATCTCAGAGAATTTCTTACTCTCAACTAAATTAATTTTGGTCCGTTGTCTGATTTCATCTTTTAAAAGTTTTTTCAACAACTCAACAGCTAAATTCTTATGTGGTAAATCCTTCAATTCCTCTAAAAATTGTTCATCTAAAATCTCAATATTAGGTTTTTTAAGTCCAGCAGCATCAAAAATATCAATTACATTATCAGCAGTTATGGCTTCTGATATGATTTGTTTGATAGCCGTTTCCATTTCTTCATCTGTTTTACCACACTCATTACGGTCAGATATTTTCATTAATCTTGATTTAATAGCTTGAAAAAGAGCAACATCATCACGAATAGCCATTGCCTTTTCGTGAGGAATAGAAATGGCAAAAGCTTTTAATAAATTCTTAGTGTTTTCAACAAAACTTTGTTCTCCATTTTCTTGGCTGAAAATATAATCCACAATAATAGGGATGAATTTCAGTTTTTCTTCAGGAAAAAGAGAGAAAAATTTTCTCCAATCGAAATGCCTAAGCTGATAATCAATAGCCTCGTGTAACTCTAACATTTTAGCAACAGCTACCTCCTGATCTAAAGTTGGTTGCCCTTCTCCACCATTAGCTGTATAGTCGGCTAAAGCTATCTTTAATTCTTGTGCAATACCTAAATAATCGACAATCAAACCACCTTCTTTCCCTTCTGTGAACACACGATTAACACGTGCAATGGCTTGCATTAAATTATGTCCACGCATGGGTTTATCAACATAGAGTGTATGTAAACAAGGAGCATCAAAGCCAGTCAGCCACATATCTCGAACAATTGCCAACTTTAAGCTGTCTTCAGGATCTTTCAAACGATCTCCAATATCTTTACGCCGCTGTTTATTACGAATATGAGCTTGCATGGACAAAGGATCGCTGCTACTACCTGTCATTACTACTTTGATTGTTCCAGTTTTATCATCCTCGGAATGCCAATCGGGGCGGATTTGAATGATTGCGTTGTACAATTCGACACATATTCTACGACTCATACACACTATCATTGCTTTACCATCTAACACACTATTGCGTTGTTCAAAATGATATATGATATCTTGGGCTATCTTCTCAATACGATTTGGATTTCCAACGATGGCTTCTAAACGAGTCCATTTTGCACGCATTTGTTGACGATTACTTAACTCTTCACTTTCTGTCAACTCTTCAAACTGTTCATCAATATTGACCTTTTCATTATCATCAAAATGAACTTTTGCTAAACGACTTTCATAGAATATAGGTACGGTAGCTTTATCTTTTACAGCCTGTTGAATGTCATATATATCCACATAATTACCAAAAACAGCTTGTGTATTTTTATCTGTGGTTTCGATGGGTGTACCTGTAAACCCAATAAAAGTTGCATTAGGAAGTGCATCCCGAAGATGTTTTGCAAAGCCATCAATAAAATCATATTGACTTCTATGAGCTTCATCCGCTATTACAACTATATTTTTTCGTTCGCTTACCGCTTTAATATCAGCACCTATATATTCAACGGGAGGAGAACTAAGCACGTTAGTATCTTCCGGTGAAACTATATCAGATATAGTCGGCATAAACTTTTGAATGGTTGTAAAAACAATTCCACCCGAAGCAACTTGAAGTAATTGGCGTAATTCTACACGACTTTCCGCTTTTTGAGGTTCTTGCCGCAAGAGTTGTTGGCAATTAGTAAAAGTATCATGTAGTTGTTCATCTAAATCATTTCTATCCGTAAGCAAAACTAAAGTCGGATTTTCCATGCGTGGGTCTATTATCAGTTTACCTGAAAAGAAGACCATACTTAAACTTTTACCGCTCCCTTGAGTATGCCACACAACACCACCTCTACCATCACCACTATAACCACTTGCAATGACCGTACTTTCAACCGCTTTATTCACAGCATAATATTGATGATAGGCTGCAACTTTTTTTGAAATTTTTTCCTCCTCTTTTTCAAAAACAATAAAATGTCGAATAATATCTAACAAAGTAGTTTTATTCAACATACCATAAAACATAACTTCCATTTGAGGCAAAAGCTCATCCGCAGTAGCTTGTCCATCTTTGGTTTTCCATGTCATAAAACGCCCGTAACCGCTTGTAAGAGAACCGCATTTTGCATCCCACCCATCACTGATAATCAATAGCTCATTATATTGAAATAATGATGGAATGGTATGTTTATAGGTTTGTAATTGATTAAAAGCCGATTTGACAGTTGCATTTTCATCCACAGCATTTTTCAGCTCTATCACCACCAAAGGCAAGCCATTTACAAACAGAATTATATCCGGTCGTTTGTTTTGATTATTTTCAATGATAGTAAACTGATTTACTGCCAAAAACTCATTCTTTTCAGGAGAATTGAAATCAACAACATACACCTTTTCGCCTCGAATACCGTCTGGTGTACGAGTTTCCACATCCACCCCTTCGGTAAGATATCGATGAAAAGTTTCGTTATTTAATAATAGATTAGGACTATCAGCACGCAATACTTTTTTCAGAGCATCTTCCTTTGCATCTTGTGAAAGCGTCGGATTAAGTTTATCAATAGCATCACGCAAACGAGTTATCAACACCACCTCATTATATTGTCTTTCAGGATGGTCGCCATCAGGAGAGATATCCGTACCCAACACATAATCATACCCCATATTTTGAAGATATGAAAGGGCGATATCTTCAATTTGGTTTTCGGTAATGGTGTTTTTCATTTAATTGTACAATAGTGCGGGATTTGCAGTTAGAATATCAATATCAGCAGCTTTAAAATCTTTGTCATTAGTCAATAATATACAATTATTATCTTTACAGACTTTTAGTATCGCTTTATCCACAAAATCAAGAGTATCTATGTTCAGAAATGAATGCACTTCATCTTTTGAAAAGGCTTTGTCAATAAAATGGAAACGATTAAGAATATCATTTTCTACTACTTTATAAATATCTTTTATAGCATCTTTTCCTTCCTGACTATCTCTAAATTCTTTAAATTTGAGAGCAGGTTGCAATTTTACATGTTCATATCTTATGACTCTATTGATAACCTCAGATATAACCAGAAAATCAACACATAATTTATTCCGTTGACGAAGTAGTTGGGCAAATGCGGAAGCATATTTATTTTGCCAGTTGACAGACCCTGTTGGCCAAAATAAATAAATTAAGACGTTTGCATCCAAAAAAACATCTCGTCCTTGCAATTGTGCAATGCTATTTAAACTATATTTTACGGCCATACTCTAATCCTCCAAGATTTCGTTTATACTGTGTTGCATGGCTTCCGGGTCTTTAAAATATAATTTAGCTGTATCCACAACACGCTTTAAAGACACAATACCAGAATCAGAAATATCAGACACACTCAGATTTTCTTTTATAAATTCCTCCGTATAGTCTTTATAAAGCTGACCAACGGCAGTATTTAAAAATGCTGTTGTTAACATTTCTATATTCTGAAAAGATATATTAACCTTTTGTTTATCAGTAAATGCTTTTGTAATCGAATTAAATATCTTTTGACCGTCTTCTGCTTCGACTGCATAAACATCACCAATTAAATTGACAATTTGTATTTGTAGTGGTTCCATAATTTTAAAATATATCGTTTATATTTATTTCGCTTTTTAATGAATAATTATATGGGTCGTTAGTTTTGAATTGCAAATTTACAATAGTTCCAGGAAATCTACCTACGAATCGTTTTAAAATAACTCCATTTGCTTCAAACTGATAAAAACCATCATCACTAATAATCTGAAATTTTCCTTTGTTTTTAGCAATAAACTCACTTAACACTGCTAATCCTATTCCCCCCGGAATTCCAATTTTGGTTGTTTTTCTATCCTGAACTGCCCAATTGATAGCTTCTTCTGAACTCAAGTTCCAGTTAAATCTTCTGTTTACTTTTTCCTTAAATCCAATCCCTGTATCAACAATAGTAAATTCTATTTTGTTTTTATTGGGAAAAAACTGTCCGCATGTGTAAATATGGGTCGTTTCACTATGTATTTGTGCATTCACAAATATTTCATAAATGGCCTCAATAATTTTTTCTTTCACTCCTGCCGACATTCTGGGTAAATCGGCTACATGCGTATTGAGTAATTCTTCAATTACATAGGATTTAAAAAACTTACCATCAGTTGGTTTGAGTTTTTGAAATTTTATTGTTGTGCCATAGATATCAACGGCTCTTTTACGACCATAGAATGTAAGAAAATCGTTTTTTGAAAGTATTGATTCTACATCGCCTCTAATATAGTCAAAATTAATTGTATTAAATCCGTCCGATAACAAATCCAGCACAGCACCCAAAGCAGCACTCATATTAGCAGAAAAAAAGCCACAAAGCTCAACAGATATCTCCGAAAATACTTTATTGCTATTTTCATTATACAACGAGATTAGGCTTTGATAGCTTTCAAAAGAGTTATCTATGGTAAATAATTTGCTCATCCTTTTACTTTTATCTCCCCACTCATCAACTTCGGCAATAAAGCATTGCGGGTTTGAGTGAGGGTTTGGATTTGATATTGGTTTTCCAATATTTTTTCATACAATGGCGTAATTAACTTTTCAAATTTCTTAATTATTTTTTCATCAGGAATTACTACTTCCATTTCCTGAAAAGTTTTGGTTGTTATAGTATCAAATACAGTTCCGTATGAGAATGCCCTCATCATTAACACCATATTTTCAATCATAAGAAACAAGAAGTAGTCATCATCAGAATTAGATTTTAAACCATAATTTGATTGACTTATAGTCATACCCTTTGAGAGAATACAGAAGTTTCCAACTGTTCCTCTAGCTGAAATTATAGTTGTAAATTTTGGTAGAAGCTTTGCTGCACTTTTCTTAACACCTAACTCTGTAATTGTTTTTTCAGTCTCAATTATAAATTGATTATTACTGTTTGTAATATCTTTTGCTGAAATCCAACTTATTTGACCACCCCAAAAATCAGGTTCGCTTGTTCTTGGTGTGCCACCACTTAATAAAGTTGCTATTTCTAGTATGTTTCCCATTCTCCACCCTTTCGGCAATCCATCTACCAACTCGCCATCAAATCCCGGAAAATTAAAAATCCTTTGTCCTGAGCTTGTCGAAGGAACAAACCACTCTTTAAAAATAGCTTGTGCCATAGCTTCCAAAGTTTGGTTCATTTGTAGGTTGAGTTCTATTTTGTCGTCTAAGGAAGAAAGAATGGCTGCGATTTGGGTTTGGGTGGTAAGGTCGGGTGCTTGAATTTCTAATTCCTCTAAAGCAGATTTTTCTACACGTTGTCTGCCCGAAGTGCCTGTCATCATCTGAATAGCGTTATTTCTTACAAATTCAGAACGTGATAAATAATAGACAAAATCAGAATTGGATATATTTTCTTTTCCCCTAAATACTAAAAATTCAGTTGAACCAAAGCCAACATTATTATCAAGATTTTTTACTTGACAAATTTTACCGTTTTCCAAACAAGGTGTAATCCTCGCAAACAATGTATCACCATTTTGAAATTTTGAACCACCTTTCAATTCTTTTTTTACAGAGGGAGAAACATACCTTAATGAAGTATCTAAATCTTTCATTTCAACAAAAGAATATTCATTTCCCTGTTTTAAAGAAATTTTTGGATTTATTTCTGCAACCTCCCCCAATTTATATGTTTTCCATTCGCTCATAGCCTGAATAGCTTTTTACTTTTCGTTTTATTATAAAAGGATAAACTTACATACTGATTATCAATAGTTTAGTTCTTTTTATTTTCAATTTCCTTTTTCATTTGTATTTTTGGAATATCTTAAACTAAAGATTTGATATAGGCACTTTTCCAAATTCCTTTAGCAACTTTTGCCATTTTTTCTTGTCTAAGAGCAATCACTTTGGGGTCGAACTTTTCATAATCACAATATTCATTACTTAACTTGTAAGTAGATTCTTTGTATTTTTTTAGTTTATCTCCAAAAGAAAGTTCATTATCTAATTTATTATTAATGTTTGCTTCCAATAGAGCATAATTACCAATTCTATATATATAATCCTCTTGAATATCATGAGGAAATGTCTCATCCCAAACACTTCCTGGATTTTCAGGTAAAATATGTTCTATGGTTGCTTTAGCATCTTCTGGTTGATAATCATTTTCAGATATTTGATTTTCAATTTTTACAAGAATATATTTCGCGAATTCTTTTTTTCGTTTAGTATTCACTGTTGCAGTAGAAAATGCTTGAACAAAGTTTTTATCTGATACATAAATAGACTTTAATGCTAAAGATGCATCTTTTGCTGTAGTTATCACTTTATTAGAAACATCATTGGCTACTTTGCTAAAAACTCTTTCTGCTTCATTAGGGTTTAATCCTGCAAGATTATATCTTAAAGTAATTACCGAAAGTTCATGAAAAAGTGTACTTACCTCATTGCGTTTAAAATTAGTAATTGCCGCCATCATCAAAGAATAGCAAGTAGAGACTTTAAGCATTTCTAAGACTTTCAGACCGTCAGCCTCTTCTCTATACCATAAATCATCATATGGATTATTAAAGCCAGTATAGTATTGACTTATTTTTTCTAAATCATTTAAAAACGAGAATGCTAATTCAGGTGAATTGATTTCCCTTTTTATTGCTTTAAATAAAGTAGGTTGTCTTTCTATTTTATATTTACTATTCCAATAATGACGAATAAAAGTAGTAAGATCATTTGCCTTAATAATGTCATTAATATTTTGCCATCTCCTTTCTGCTTCATCTAAGTCTATTTGACTTAGTTTACTAGTCAGTTTAAATAAGTAATTTTTTAGTAAATCAGCTGTTGATAATTTCACTCCTCTGGCATTTAAGGTTTCAAATACCTTATAAGCATCTAAATCATTATCTACAATAATTTGTGTAAACAAAATGCCATTACCGACAGTCTTCTCAAGAAAATCGGCTAAATCTGCTCCAGATTTATTTTCTTCAAATTTTTCATTTAATCTCTCAAAGTAATAATTGAAAGCTTTCTGCATCAATTGTTGCGTTTTCTTTAATTTAGATAAAGCACTTGGCACTCTATATTTCAAAAGCCAGCTTTTGTAATAATCATCATTGTTCCTATTCAATATTAATTTTGGACTGATTGAAAGTTTAGATGTAGAAAAATTTCCTAAATATCTTTCTGTTATTTTGTCTATTCGGATTTTATTATCGTCAGTATCAACCCCTTCTTTTGCCCATTTATCAAAAAGAGCTGTTACAGCCAAAGCCAGGATAGATAGTGTTGTAATACGTTGCTGTCCATCAATGACCCAATAACTTTCTTCATTGTCTTCTGTTTTTTGCAAAACAATATAGCCTAAGTAGTGGGTTTTGTCATTAGGAATCTCTTCGATATCAAACCATAAATCCTCCCAATCATCTAAATTCCAAGAATAGTCTCGTTGATACAAAGGAACTTTGTATGACTTTCCATTACCTAATACTGTATTTAATGAAATAAATTGTGACATAATTATTTATTTAAATGGTAAAACCTATCTTCTGTAAATTCTCTTTGATCGCCTCATCCAATCCTTTCGCTTTCTCCATTTGTTCTGAAAGAGCTGATATTAATTCTTTCATCTTTTCTTCAAATGGCACTCCATCATCTTCATCTTCTTTAAAGTCAATATATCTTCCTGGTGTAAGAATGTAATTATTCTTGCGTATGTCTTGAATATTGGCTGATTTGCAAAGTCCAGGAATGTCTTGATATCCAGTGGTGGAGACTGATGAAGCCCGCCAAGCGTGATATATATCTGCGATTTGTGCGATATCTTCGTCTGTCAATTCACGTTGTCTGCGACTTATCATTGAACCTAATTCACGTGCATCAATAAATAGTATTTCGTGTTTTCTGTTTCGTTGTCCCTTGCTGGGCGAGCACGAGGCATCGCCCTTACTACGAGCTAAAAACCATAGACAAGCAGGGATTTGTGTGTTGTAAAACAATTGCGAAGGTAGAGCAACCATACAATCGACTAAATCCGCTTCTACCATTGCTTTTCTAATTTCTCCCTCAGTAGCAATTTCTGAACTCATACTACCGTTTGCTAATACAATTCCTGCTGTTCCGTATGGAGCTAACTTGCTAATAAAATGTTGTAACCAAGCGTAGTTTGCATTTCCTGATGGTGGCAAACCATATTTCCACTTGTGGGTTTCTGCATTATTGATATTGTAGTCACTAACGTTGAAAGGTGGATTCGCAAGGATATAATCTACTTTTAGCTCTGGAAATTTATCACCCATCAATGTATCGCCCAACTCAATTTTAGCATCAATACCACGAATTGCCAAGTTCATCTTTGCTAACTTATACGTTGTTGGATTGCTTTCTTGTCCAAAAATTGAAATTTTACCTTTGCGATGTTCATGAAGCTCGATAAATTTCTCACTTTGTACAAACATTCCACCACTACCGCAACAACCGTCATACACGCGTTTTTCAGCTTGTGGTTCTAACATTTCAACCAATAACTTTACTATACTTTGAGGAGTGTAAAATTGACCACCTTTTTTACCTTCAGCATCAGCAAATTGTCCAAGAAAATACTCGAAAACAAAACCTAAAATATCTTTTCCTTTACTATTTCCATTACTGCTTAGAGTGATAGATCCAATCAAATCTATCAACTCACCTAAACGCTGTTTATCTAAAGCTGGACGAGCATAGTCCTTTGGTAGGACACCTTTTAAGGATGCATTATCTCTTTCAATGGCATCCATAGCTTCATCTATATCTTTTCCGATTGTCGGAAGTTTAGCTCTACCTTGTAACCATTTCCAACGTGCTTGCGGTGGTACATAAAAAACTCTTTCAGCGGTATATTCGTCTTTGTCTTCTGGATCAGCACCGGTTTCGTGCTTAGTGTTCTCTAAATGATTATATAACTCATCAAATGCATCTGAAATATATTTCAAAAAAATCAAACCCAATACGACATGCTTATATTCAGCTGCATCCATATTGTTACGTAGCTTGTCGGCTGCTGCCCATAGTGTTTTTTCTAATTCTAAATTTTCACTCATTTATTGTGAAAGTTTTTAATTAATGGGTTAAATACAATCTATTTATCATAGTGAATAGACTAGTATTATGATAAATAGATTTGCTAATTTGTTTCAAATATTAATTCAAAAGGCTATTCTTTCTTACAACATTTATCTTTCAATAAATAAATAATAGGCAATATCCCAACAGTATTAAAAATTGCTATACAAATAAACCAAGCCAATTGATCTTTCTTGGCAGCTTTCCACATTGCGATGAATTTCCACACTAATTCCCATACAACCAATATGATAACTAAAGCCATCAGTAAAGGCGATTCTAAACAAGTTTGATTACAAGCTTCCATCTCTTTAAATTTAAATGATTAATAAATAACTGATATATAACTATTTAAACAATATTAATATATTATTTGTTCATAAATTGATAATCAAAATAGAGATTTCAAAAGTACAAATAAAATTTCTAATTAAAAATTTTCATTAAATGTATAGAAAAAAGCTAATTGCATTGTGTATCATGCTAATTAAATTAAATGTCATCATATTTTTGTAATTTTGCAGGTTCAATAGCAAGAGAAAGATTTATGGATTTTAAATACGATATAATAGTTATTGGTGCCGGACATGCCGGTAATGAAGCTGCCTGTGCTGCTGCAAATATGGGTTCAAAAACTCTTCTTATCACGATGGATATGAATAAAATCGGACAGATGAGTTGCAATCCTGCTATTGGTGGCATAGCTAAAGGGCAGATTGTCAGGGAAATAGATGCGCTCGGGGGACAAATGGGAATTGTAACTGATAAAAGTGCAATTCAGTTTCGCATGCTTAACCGCTCAAAAGGTCCTGCCATGTGGAGTCCCCGTTCGCAAAGCGACAGAAATGCATATATTCAAGAGTGGATAAAGGTAATAAGCAGTACTCCAAACCTATATGTTTGGCAGGATACAGTCAAACAACTTATTTTTGAGAATGGAGAAGTAAAAGGAGTTATAACAAATCTTGGAATTCATATGTATGCCAAGGCTGTGATTTTAACAGCCGGTACATTCTTGAGTGGATTAATTCATATAGGCAAAAATCAATTTACAGGTGGCAGAATTTCAGAACCTTCTTCATTCGGAATTACCGAACAACTAATCTCAATTGGTTTCACCACTGATAGAATGAAAACAGGTACTCCATGTAGAATAGATGCAAGAACAATTGATTTTAGTAAAACTACAGAACAGCCGGGTGATAATGATTTTCATAAGTTTTCATTCCTTGAAAACGTAAAAAGGGAACTAAAACAGATGAGTTGTTGGATTACCTATACAAATGAAAAAACTCATGATGTTTTACGAGAAGGATTAGAAGATTCTCCTCTTTACAACGGACAAATTGTGAGTATTGGTCCAAGATATTGTCCAAGTATAGAAACAAAAATTGTTACATTTGCTGATAAACTATCGCATCAAATATTCTTAGAACCTGAAGGTGTTGATTCTTGGGAATATTATATTAATGGCTTTTCATCATCATTACCTTATGATGTTCAAATTAGAGCGTTGAAAACAGTCCCAGGATTAGAGAATGCTCATATATTCCGTCCGGGATATGCCATTGAATATGATTTTTTTGATCCAACTCAGTTAAAACCTACATTAGAAACCAAATTAATTAAAAATTTATTCTTTGCAGGTCAGGTTAACGGTACAACCGGATATGAAGAAGCAGCAGGACAAGGTTTGGTAGCAGGAATCAACGCACACATAAATTGTTACGGTGGAAGCGAATTTACATTGGGTCGTGATGAAGCATATATTGGTGTTTTAATTGACGATTTAATCACTAAGGGTGTTGATGAACCATATAGAATGTTTACTTCACGAGCAGAATATAGAATTTTACTTCGTCAAGATGATGCAGATGTTCGCTTAACAAATAAAGGTGAATCTATAGGATTAGCAAAATCAAATAGAATTGAGCAACTAAACTACAAATTAGAAGAACAACAGAAGCTTCTTAATTTTGTAAAAGATTATTTGGTGAAACCTCAGCAAATCAATGATTTTCTTCAATCTGTAAATTCTGCTGAAATTAAACATGGTACACGCTTACATGATTTATTGCTTCGTCCTCAATTTGGAATTTACGAACTTGCATCAGCCGTACCTGCACTTCAAGAAAAAATCGATTCTATTTCTAAAAGAAAGGAAGAGATTATAGAAAGTGCTGAGATTATAATTAAGTATGCCGGTTATATTGAGAGAGAAAAATTGATAGCAGACAAACTTCATCGTTTAGAAAATATTCCATTAAAAGATAGAGTTGATTATAATACCGTTCAATCTATTTCTACAGAAGCTCGTCAAAAACTGATAAAAATAAATCCTGAAACGATTGGACATGCAAGTAGAATTCCTGGAATATCGCCAAATGACATCAATGTTTTATTAGTTTTATTAGGAAGATAACCTAATTGTTCCACGTGAAACAATTGTTTTCATCGAAATTATGAATATAAGCAACGAATTATTATCACAAATTAAAACACTACCCGACAAACCGGGGGTGTATCAGTACTTCAACAGCAAAGGTGAAATAATTTATGTTGGTAAAGCTAAGAATTTAAAGAAAAGGGTTAGCTCGTATTTCAACAAAAACCATGATTCTAATAAAACATATGTACTTGTAAAAAACATTGCAACCCTGAATTATATTGTAGTAGATACTGAAGCTGATGCACTACTTCTTGAAAACAATCTCATAAAAGAATATCAGCCGAGATATAATGTAATGCTGAAGGATGACAAAACCTACCCAAGCATTAGAATAACCAACGAACCGTTTCCAAGAATTTTTAAAACAAGAACAATTGTAAAAGATGGATCTAAATATTATGGACCATATACTTCTGTTCATGCTTTAAATACACTATTAGATTTAATACACGAAATACTACCTATACGTACATGTCGATTAGATTTAAGTGATTCTAAAATTCGTGCTAATAACTATAAACTCTGTTTGCAATACTATATTAAAAGATGTAATGGTCCGTGCGAAGGTTTAGAAACAGAAGAAGAATATAGAAAACATATAGATGCCGCCGAAAAAATCATAAAAGGAAATGCGAATGAAATAAGTAAAATGCTATTAGAAGAAATTAAAAGATTAGCAGATGAATATAAGTTTGAAGAAGCAAATTTAGTAAAAATGAAATATGAATTGCTCGAATCTTTTAAATCAAAATCTATTATAGCAAATTCAGTTGTCGATGAAACCGATATATTTTCATATGATGAAGATGAAAAATCTTCTTATGTTAATTTCCTTCAAGTTTCTAATGGTTCAATTATTAAGGGCTATACAATAGAATATAAAAAACGTACTGAAGAAAGAAAAGAAGACATTCTTTCTATGGCAATAATTGATTTACGTACAAAATTTGGCAGTAATTCAAAAGAAATAATCGTGCCTTTTGACATAGAATTTCCAATAGAAGGGGTAAAAACAACCATACCAAAAATTGGAGACAAGAAAAAACTACTCGATTTATCCGTTCAAAATGTAAAACAATTTAAGTTAGATAAATTAAAACAAAGTGAAAAGTTAAATCCGGAACAGAAAAGTATCGCATTACTAAAGGCAATACAGGAGAAATTGAAATTAGATAAAATACCCATGACTATTGAATGTTTCGACAATTCAAATATTTCAGGTTCGAATGCAGTAGCAGCATGTGTCGTCTTTGTAAAAGGTAAACCTTCAAAGAAGGATTATCGAAAATATAATATTAAAACAGTAGACGGACCGGATGATTATGCGTCTATGAGAGAAATAGTTTACCGAAGATATTCTCGTATGCTAAAAGAAGAAACTCACCTACCCGACCTAATATTAGTTGACGGAGGAATAGGACATATGGAATCTGTAAGACAAGTGATTGAAGATGAGCTAAATATACAAATACCAATAGCCGGATTAAGCAAGAATGATAAACATAGAACCAATGAATTATTGTTCGGATTTCCTCCGAAAGTAATTGGAATGAAGGTTAATGACCAGCTATTCAAACTATTAGCAAATATTCAAGAAGAAGTTCATAGATTTGCAATAACATTTCATAGAGATAAGAGAAGTAAAACACAAACAACATCGGAACTTGATAAAATTAATGGTATTGGAGAAAAAACGAAATTTGAACTGATAAATCATTTTAAAAGTATAAAACGTATCCGGATGGCTCAACTTTCAGAAATTGAAAAAATTATTGGAAAACACAGAGCATCAATCGTTTACACACATTTCAATAAGGAGTTGAAGCTTTGAGAATAGAATATTTAATTTGATTTGATAATATATCGGTAAATAATTTAAACAAATAGCCATATTGATGAAAAAAATTTACATTGAAAATATAAACTCTATTAACGAAACAGCAAAACAGTTTGTTGAGATAATAAAATCTTTAGATGGTAAAGTATTTTGCTTCAACGGAAAAATGGGTGCCGGCAAAACTACATTCATAAAAGCCATATGCAATATTATGGGCGTAATCGATAATGTTAACTCTCCCACCTTTTCAATTATAAATGAATATGCAACCGTTAATGATGAAATAATTTATCATTTCGATTGTTATCGCATAAACAAAATTCAAGAAGCACTTGATTTAGGCGCAGAAGAATATTTGTATTCCGGAAATTATTGTTTTATCGAATGGGCTGAAAATATCGCTCCTCTCCTACCCAATTCATATATAAACATAAACATAATTGAACAAGAAAACGGTTCAAGAATAATTGAAATAATTTAAAATAGATATTTAATTATGGAACGCGGATAAAGCGGATGCAAGCAACGCTGATTAATGCTGATTTAAGAATCCGCGTTTGAAAATTCGCGTTATCAGCGTCCCAATATATAATCTCATATACATTTTTAAAATTTAAACATATGAAAAAGAAATCCAAAGAAATATTAGCTATAATCAAAGCAGCTCGTAAACAAAGTCGCGAAGAAGAAATTCGTTTACATGGTAAACCTGTTAATCGGTCAAAAGTAGTGCCTTCCAAAAAACTATATAAACGAAAAAAGAGAGTTGATGACCAAGAATAAGCATCTTATAGATGAATAGAATCAATGATTTCAAACAAGTCTTTTAATGTTTCAGCTCTCAACATTGCAATTCGTGTTTCTCCTGACTTTATCACTTATTTCACCGCCAATCATAACTTTCTGAATGACAACATCTTGTGGTTTTGCGACATCTTTTTGGGTGTCGCAGGCAAAAATCAGCTAAATTTGCAGCATGTATGTACGCAA
>Ga0207420_1001330_pt1 | contig 15514 bp, 10 predicted proteins | sample ThiBio_inoc_biof_FD_183941 | JGI IMG/M metagenome (GOLD analysis project Ga0207420, IMG submission 183941) | Wastewater bioreactor microbial communities from Cape Town, South Africa - Thiocy_inoc_biof (SPAdes) | ecosystem: Engineered > Bioremediation > Thiocyanate > Unclassified | place: South...
CGTACCAGCATCAATGCGAATTTATCTCCATCCGTAGTAAACTTAGGTGAAGTAGTGGCTATCGGTTACGGTACGCAGACCCGTAAGGAAATTACAGGTTCTGTAGCCAACGTAACGGAAGAGAGCTTCAACAAAGGGGTTACACGCGATGCAACCGATTTATTGCAAGGTAAGGTTGCCGGTTTGGTTATCACTTCCGGTTCCGGTGATGTTACAAGAGGTAACACCATGCGTTTGCGTGGTACTTCCACCCTGCAGAACGACCAGGGTCCGCTTATCGTTATCGACGGTGTACCGGGTGGCGACATGTCGACGGTTTCTCCTTCCGATATCGAGTCTATCTCTGTACTTAAGGATGCTTCCTCGGCTGCTATCTATGGTTCTCGTTCGGCCGGTGGTGTTGTACTTATTACTACCAAACGTGGTTCAGGATCCAAGACTATGATCTCGTACGACGGTTATGTAGCTATGGATCAGATGGCTAATAAGCCCGATCTTATGAATGCCGACCAATGGCGTGCGTATGCAAACAGCAAGAGTCTGGAAACCTCTACTTACGATTTGTATGGTGCCGATACCGATTGGTTCGACGAAATGACCCGTACCGGTATTTCTCAGAATCACAGTGTATCCATGTCCGGCGGTGGTTCCAAGAGTAACTATCGCGCCTCCTTCTCTTACCTGGATCGCAACGGTATCATGCGCGACAATGCCATGGAAAGATACAGCTTCCATCAACGACCGTTTGAGAATCGGGTTGACCGGTTCGGCAACGCTTACGGATAATCAGGTTCCAAACGGCGACAACTTTGTGTTAGCTTATAGTATGTTGCCGGTATATCCTGTATTTAATGAAGACGGAACCTATTTTACCAAGGTAAACAAGGAATACGACCAGGGTAACCCGGTTCAGAACCAGGATTTGAATACCATGAAGAATAAAATGAATTATTTCTATGCAAACGGAGATGTTCAGTTTTTATTGATGGAAGGTTTGAATGTGAAGGCTAGCTTGTACAAGAGCCGCTTTAACGGAGAATTCAGCCAGTATACACACTCTGCCACATCAATGGGATACAAGGACCAGGGTTTTGCCAAGAAACAGAACCGTGCCTGGGATCGTAACCTGATGGAGTGGACGGCCGATTACAACCGTACGTTGGGCGACAATGAAGAGCATAAGGTAAACGGTTTGATTGGTTACTCATGGGAAGAAAACGAATATTCCATGTTCCATGCCCAGAACCGTAACTTTGTTAACGACGATTTGCAGTACAATAACCTGCAATCCGGTCAGGGTCTGAAACAGGGCGACGTAGAGTCGGAACGCAACCAGTATCGTCTGATCTCTTTGTTTGCCAGAGCAAACTATAGCTACAAAGAACGTTATATGATTACTGCTACAGTACGTCGCGACGGTTCGTCTAAGTTCGGTGCCAACAATAAATGGGGTACATTCCCGTCGGCTTCTGCTGCCTGGGGTATCTCTGAAGAGGCTTTCATGGAAGATGTTAAATGGGTGGACGACCTTAAGCTGCGTGCCGGTTATGGTGTAACTGGTAACCAGGACGGACTTCAGCCCTATAAAACATTGCAATTGTACGGTGCTGATGGTCAGTACTATAATAACGGAAGCTGGCTTACTGCCTACAAGATCAACCAGAATGCCAACCCGGATCTGAAGTGGGAATCTACCGCCATGTTAAATGTGGGTGTCGATTTCACTTTGTTCAACGGTCGCCTGGGTGGTACTTTGGAATGGTACGACAAGCGTACTTCGGATATGCTTTATACCTACAGCGTTCCAACTCCTCCGTATGTTTACGGTTCAATGATGGCCAACGTGGGTGATATGTCCAACAAGGGTATCGAATTGTTACTTAATATCGGTGTTATCCGTAAGAAAGATTTTAACTGGAACATGTCTGTAAACTTGTCACATAACAAAAATGAGATTACCAAACTATCCAGCGAGATTTATACAACCAACCGTATCTATACCGGCGATCCATGGATTCGCGGTGGTTCGGGAACAACCTCTCACGTAATTGAAGAAGGTCGTCCGGTAGGACAGTTCTTTATGCTTAAATGCAACGGTATCGACGAAAACGGTAAATATGTTTTTGAAGATGTTAATGGAGACGGACAGATTTCGGAAGACGACCGTACTTATGTAGGTAGCGCTCAGCCCGACCTTACTTTCGGTATCAACAATTCGTTTACATTGAAGAACTGGGATTTAAGTTTCTTCCTTCGCGGAACAATCGGAAACGATGTATTGAACGGTCCTCGTATGGCTTACGGAACATCGGCTTACCTTATTGGAACAAACGCATTGGATGATCCATTGATTTACGACCTGAAAGAATCTCCACGTATTTGTTCATACTACCTGGAAGATGCCTCTTTTGTACGTCTGGATAACCTTTCTTTGGGTTATACGTTCAATACGAAGAATGTGAATTGGCTGGATAAGGCCCGTGTATATGTTGCTGCACAGAATCTGTTTGTAATAACTGGCTATAAGGGCCTGGATCCTGAAGTGGAAATCGTTCGTTCTGGTCAGTCTGCCGAAGCAGCCGGTTTATCACCGGGTCTCGAACCAAGACAGTTCTTCCCTAAAGCAAGAACATTTACGTTAGGTGTAAATCTTACTTTCTAAATCTTTAAATTCGCTTATTATGAAAAGAAAATCAATTATATCAATACTGACCGGAACTGTTCTGTTGTGTTCCATGCCATCGTGTATGGACCTGGATGAAACGGTTTACGATAAGGTGCAGGCCGATAAGTTTGGCAAAACCGATGCGGAGATAAACTCAATCATCGCCCCTATCTATAAGACACTTAAAAAAGCATGGCCCAACGCCTATTTCTACATGACGGAATGCTCGGGCGATATGGCTATAACACCTACCCGTAAGGGTGGCGACTGGTGGGATAACGGTGCTTATAAAGATTTACATATGCACACTTGGACTCCCAACACCGGTACGATTAAAAGTGGATGGAATGATGCCATGCAGAGTATTTCTACCTGTAACCAGGTATACAGTACCCTGGCTGAAATCCGCGGAATCAGGGCTTATTGGTACTATATGCTGATAGACAACTTTGGAAACGTACCGTTGGTGACCGATTTTAGCGATACCGAACTCCCAGCTACCAAGCCAAGAAAAGAGGTATACGATTTCGTAGTAAAGGAGCTTAATGAAATAAAAGATAAATTACGTTCAGATGTAACGGGTGCCAGCTATGGTAAGTTTACCAAGGGTGCTGCCTATACATTACTGGCCAAGATGTACCTGAATGCCGAAGTGTGGACAGGGACTCCCAACTATCAAGGTGTGATTGATGCTTGTAACGAGGTTATGAAGCTTGATTATATTATTGAACCGGATTGGAAACAGAGTTTTATTGTTAACAATCAGAACTCCAAGGAAATTATTCTTCCAATCTGTTTTGGTCGTGCCGACGGTGGAAATACCTTGCATTACCGTACCCTCCACTATCTGGATCCTATTGCTTTAAGTATGAAAGTAGGTACATGGAACGGTGTTTGCGCTCAACCGGATTATGTGAAAGCATTTGACGATGCCGACAAACGTAAAGTTGGTTCTTTCCTGATGGGTGAGATGAAAGACCCTGCTACTGGTAAAGTTCTGATTACCGCTCACAACCGTCCGCTTATCCATACTATAGACCTTACTCTTATTCCCGGAACCGAACGTGGCGGTACAACCTGGGGTGACGTAAACCAGGAAGATGGTGCACGTGCCAACAAATGGGAATTCGAAGTGGGATTGGCTGCATCCGACCAGGAAAATGATTTCGCTATTTTCCGTTTAGCAGATGTATACCTGATGAAAGCCGAGGCTTTGGTACGCGCCGGTAAGGATAACGCAGAAGCAACCCGTCTGGTAAATATAATCCGTGCACGTGGTTTCGGTAACACAGACCATAATTATTCGGCTGTAACGTTGGATAATATCCGTATGGAACGTAAGTTCGAGTTGGCATGGGAGATGTACAGCCGTCAGGATAACATCCGCTTCGGTACATTCCTGGATGCCCGTTTCCTTAAAACAAAATCGGACGAATACCGCAAACTGTTCTGTATCCCTCAGGATGCATGGCAGACAAACAACAAGCTGGTTCAGAATCCGGGTTATCCCGCATTTGCTAAATAATCAGTCTCGTATAAAAAAAGAAAGGCGCTCTGTTTTAAGGGCGCCTTTTTTATTGATACTAAACTTACATGGAGAGTCTAAACTCCGTAAAATAGGCATTGGTGTACAGAAACGAAACAAACTGTTTATCAACTTGTTTATGCGCCACCTCCTTCGGTGCTTTGTCCGGATCCTCCGGATTTCATGTCGTCGTTGGAAATACCGCGCTTAACTTTCTTAATGGCACTCTTCAAATCTCCGAAACGCCAGGAAACATTCACATAAAAGCTACGTCCGGTCATCCGGTTGATATTCTGTCTGTAAAAGTTTGCATCCTGGGTGGTCGACTTCATCTCTTTTGTCTTCCACAACGGATCCTGACACGACAAAGATACGGTAAGTTTCTTTTTTAAGAAATCTTTGTTAAGCGTAATTCCTGTATAATAAAACGCAGACGATTCTCCCTGCAGCTGAATACGCGGAGCATAGTAACCACCGTTCAGGTTGATACGGAAATCCTTAGGCATCGTGTACTGGATACCGGCAAAAGCCTGGTAGTTGAAACCACTGTTATTCCCCCAGTTTTCACTTTTCATATCCCGGTAGTCCATTCCTCCGTTCAGGTAAACACGGAACACACTTACCGGATTCCAGCTGCCGTAAAGATACAGACCGATGTTGCGGTTCTTGCCGATATTGTCGTAGGTAGTCTGCGTAACACCGGGTTTGTCGGGAGCAATGAAGGTATATTGTTCGATACCGTTGTTAACAAAAGAGTAGTTAACGCTGGCATTCACATTTAATTTCTGTGTGAACATACTGTAGTTGAAGGAGATGTTGTGACTCTTCTCCGCATCAAGCTCCGTATTACCGTAGCTTATATTCAACGGGTCGGTAGTGTTTACATAGGGGTTCAGGTACCAGATACCCGGACGCTGAATACGCATGTTGTAACCCAGACGGATATTCTGACTCATATTGACCTGGTACGACAAGGTAGCCGAGGGAACCAAATCAAAATAGTCGGCACTAAACTCATTGTCGCCCTTCACCTTCAGACTGGTACCTTCGGCACGCAGACCCGCTTTGAATGCTACTTTTTTAAACTTCAGGTTATACCCTCCGTAACCGGAATAGATATGCTGGGTGTGGTTAAAGTCGGCATTGATGTCGGTTACCGGCAGGTCGTTGATAAAACGTTCGGTTTCACTGTCGCTCTGACGGAGAATATACTTGGCTCCTACCTCGATGGACTGGGTTTTGCTAAGCGGACGAGTATAGTCTACCTGTCCGGTATGCTCGCTGGTGGAAGCATCGTTGTTTGTACGTTCCAGGCGGTCGTTGTAATTCAGAATACCATCTATTTCGGTATTGTTGCTGCTTCCGTTGGGAGAATCATTAAACTTGTACGAAATGGTAAGCAATTCATCCTTCAGGGAGGAAGAGTGCTGGAAGTCAAGGTTTACTTCGTTTCCACCATAGGTGTACCTTGCATTGCTGTTACGGGTAAACTGATATACAGGATCCTTGATTGAATTGCTCATCAGTTCGTTGGTTTCCGACAAACTGCGTGAGCGCCCGGCAAAGCGGTTGGCCGAAAGGCTAAGCAAGTTCAATGTATCGATTTCGTAGCTTAGTTCGAGGTATCCGTACTGACCGGGACCTTTATTCTTCGATTTACCATCTTGCGTAAGGTACTTCATCTCGTTGCTGTTAAAGTTTTCGCGATACGAGTTATAGTCGTTATACGGACTGTTGCGGTAATGATAGTTATAATTGCCTGTTATCCCCAGTTTTCCAATCTTGGCGGTAACGTAGGCACCCCCGCCAATGGTACCTGTTGAGCTTCCGCTTGCACGTACGGTTCCGGTGTATCCCTGCAGCGCACTTTTTGTGATGATGTTGATAATACCCCCAACCCCTTCGGCATCGTATTTGGCACCGGGTTCGGTTATCACTTCAATATTTTTTACAGAATTGGCCGGCATACTTTTCAAGACATCGCCCGGGTTGTTCGAAATCAGATTGGATGGCTTGCCATTCATGTAGATTTTAAAGTTACCCGATCCTTTCAGCTGAATCTTGTCATCGCCGTCCACCGTAACCATCGGAACCTTGCGAAGCATATCCAGCGTGGTGCTGGTTACAGCCTCGGGGTCTTCATCCAGGTTGTAGGTAATCTTGTCTACCTCCACCTTTACCAAAGGCTTTTGGGCGGTAACAGTAATTTCGCCCAACCGCTTTGTGTCTTCTGTCATGTACAACTTGCCCAGGTCCATCTTTTTCTTAGCCTCGGTAAGGGTGAACTGAGTTTTGGTGGTAGCCTTGCCGATCGATTGCATGGTGATGATGTAAGTGCCGGGTGTTTTCAATACGGTTTCAAATTTCCCGTCAATATCACAAGCCAGTAGCTTTTCCGCCTTATGGGGCGTGCTGCTAACAGCGATCGACAAAGTTGCATAGGGCACGGTTTCATTTGTAAGGGAATCGACTACCTGTCCTTTTATGGAGTAGGGAGAGTTAACATCCGATTGCGCCTGGGCTAACAACGGAATAAGTAGAGTCGTCAAAAAACAAAGGATTAATTTTTTCATTTAAAATAATAAATAAGGTGAATACTGGGTCTGCGAACTTATAAATTCATTTTTTGGCAAATATACGACGATTAACTAGTGTGTACCTATTATTTCGGTTAAAGAAGGCTAACGTTTTGCTTAAATTAGTTATTATTCATTATCAAATCTTTTATTTTATGTAGTAAGTATTAAGAAAATGTAAATACGCTTTTCTTTTTATTTCCTATATTTGTTGTTTAACCACTAAAATCAAATCCCTATGAAGCTGTATGTTCTAATCTTTATGGCGTGTTGTTTTTCTATCGGTCTTTCTGCTCAGGGCCTGGAAGAAATAAAGTTACTTACACCCGATAAAACCAGGGGTAGTTCTATGATGCAGGCTTTTGCCAACAGGCATTCCGACCGTGTTTTTGCCAATAAAAAATTATCTGTTAAAGATCTTTCGGACCTTTTGTGGGCCGCCAATGGTGTAAACCGGGCCGATAAAGGGATGCGTACCGCACCTTCGGCATTAAATAAGCAAGACATCGACGTGTATGTGGTCCTTGCAGAAGGAGCCTATCTGTACGATGCCAAGGCGCATACCCTAAAGCCCGTGTCCAAGGGAGATTACAGACCCTTGCTGGCCGGAGGGCAGGATTTCGTGAATAAAGCACCTGCCTGCCTGTTGTTAATTTCGGATTTATCCCGTTTTGGCGAAGAGAAGGAGTATACCCGGATGATGGCTGCAATGGATGCCGGTATAGTTTCGCAAAACATCAACCTGTTTTGTGCCGGAGCCGGACTAAGCACCGTACCCCGTGCATCTATGGACCAGGCCGGACTACGAAAAGCCCTCAAATTAAAGGACTCTCAAATCCCGTTGATGAATAATCCCGTGGGCTATCCGGTTAAATAACAACATATATAAAGTCCCGTCTTTACCCGCCAGCAAAGAAATAATTGCCGGCAAACCAAAAACTGCACAATCTGTTGTGCAGTTTTTGCCTGTTTCTGCTTGTTACATTGTGCAATATTCGCTATATCTTGGCAAAACTTCTTGTTATAGCTTACACTGTGTGGCCCGATATCGGAGCGTGTGATCTATTTTAATTTACGGAATATTTCGGGCATGGCCGAAGGATTCATAGGAGTCATATCCACCAGATCGAGCCGTTTCACCATATGGAGCGTACCTTGCTTGTAGGTCTGGAAATGCTTCGTGCCGATATGGTGCCGGTAAGCCTCCTGACTGGCATAAATCTCGAGGATGCGTATCTGGCACGAGTCGCGCTTCTGAATCATGGGATAGATGGCAATTACTCCGGGCTCTTCTTTCACGGAGGTAGCCCCCACATTAAGAGCAAACTCCAGGTATTCGTCCAGGTACTGAGGATATACCTCTATTTCCGAAATACGCACCAGCATATCTCCATCCGATTGCGCTGTTACTGCTGTTATGGTAAGCATAATAGTTCCTATTACAAGAATAATCTTATTTTTAATCATATTATTTTCTGTTACTTAAATAGTTTAATTGAAACACCTTTGTTTACTATCCTTAGCGGCTCATGTATCTGTCTGTTAAACAGAAACTGTAAAAACATCTTTCAAGGTTTCTCTATGGAATTATTTAGATAGATTCCGTAGAGTACCTTTACTGTAATTATAATCAGCACTACCCAGATTAAAATTATCATCCCACCGATAATCCAATTTTTCTTACCCTGGATATGTTGATTTTCGGCAATGCGAATGCACTCTTCCCATACATCTTTAGGAATCAGCTTTATCCCGAGTGTAATACCCAAAGGCAGAAGCAGCAAGTCGTCAAATAAACCCAATACGGGAATAAAGTCGGGTATAAGGTCTATCGGGCTAAGCGCATACGAAACAACAAGAAATAAAACGACCTTTGCATACCATGGGGTACGTTTATGGTGCAAAGCAATGCTTAGTGCCGCAATGCTTTTCTTTAATTCTTTAGCCTTTTGTTTGAAGCTTTCCAGCATTATAATTCTGTTATTGCAAATTTACTTATAATATTGGTAAAATTGAACGCTGCAGATATATATCGTATTGCTTTTTATCTTAGGAATGAACCGTAAAACAGGTGTGGAATTTTTGCATTTACTGTGTCGCATTATTTCGCAAGAAGTGTACAATACACAGAAACGCTAACAATTAGGAATAAAGACAGCATCAAGCATGCAATAATGGGATAAACAAGTCTGTTGCTCCAGTAGGGAAACAGACTTGCATATGTTATACTTTTGTGTATTTGTAAATTTAGAACCCCTTTAAGCAGGTAATAAATTAGAACAGCTCCGCTTAAACCTACTAATAAACCTGCAATTAAGTCGGACGGATAATGAACACCCAGATATATTCTGGAATACGAATTTAATACAGCCCAAAACAGTATGGAAATGCTTAGCATCCGGTTTCTGAACATAAGCACCATAAAGAATGCAAGTCCAAAGGAATTGGCAGAATGACAAGACGGAAGTCCGTAAGTGCCACCTCTATATCCATTTACCAGGTGTAGCAGCGCCGATATACCACTGTCCGGATGCGACGGCCTAAGCCGGTGAAAATAGGGACGCAACAGCGATGCACAAATTTGATCGGAGTAAACGATTACCAGAAGAAAGGAAAGTATAACAATTATCGCCGTGTTTCGACTTTGGTTTTTCAGGATGGTCAGCAAAATTACGATATACAAAGGGACCCAGGTCCATTTTATGGTAATAAACCACATGATATAATCACCTAAATCAGAATGAATTCCATTCAGGTACAGCAAGAGTTGCGAGTCGGCTTTTGACAATAATTCCATCATAAATTTATCCTTTTATTATTGCAGCCATCCTATCCATTTGGTACAGACTGACAGGACGGCTGCATTTAAATTTATCAGAATTTATATTTCATTGCTAAAGTAATAGTCTGTGTTTCATAATAATTTTCTTTTTTTAATTTGAATCCGGGGCCATCTATTTCTTGCCTGATCGAGAATTTGTTCAACATATCCGTGGCAGAGAGTGAAAACTCACACTTATTATGGAATGCCTTTTTACGAATACCAAAATCTAAGGAATTTCTGCTTTTAATTTTTCCCTGAGGAATAATATCCGGAGCATAGTAAACAAAAGTACCCTGTATTGTAAACTCCTTTGGAAGTTCGAAAGTTGTGTTTACCTTCATATTCCAGGTATTACTTTTTTTATTTTCAAAAGTGAATTCCTGAGGATAGGGATATAAGACAGTTCCCGAAAAGGCATTTATCTGGTTTTGATACCAGTTGAAATTAACATCTATATTCCAGTTCTCTCTAATTTGTTGTTCTGCAACGATTTCACCTCCATAATTTTTACCATTCCCTAAATTCTGAGTGATACTGTTTATTATTTCAGTGTTATTTATATCATTTGTATAGATCCGTGTAAAAATATCTTTTATATGTTTGAAATACCCCGCTACATACAACGACCCTGTGTTCCAATTGGTTTTATATGCTATTTCGGCTGTTTGCGTGTATTGCGGTCGTAGGTACGGATTACCGGTTTTAAGTATTTCCGGATCGTCATATTTAGGAAAAGGTCTTAAGTCGAATTCTTCCGGCCTGTCTACCCTGCGATTGTAAAACAAAGAAAATTTGTTCCTTTCATTTAGCTTGTACGAAAGCCTGATGTTCGGAAACAGTGAAAGTTCAGCGTACGATTCATTGTGCTGATAGTATTGATTGGCCGGGTCGATCGTATACTTTACATCCGAATTTTCAGCTCTTATACCACCTTCAATATCAATATATTGAGTTTCAAGTATGTAGTTTACATACAGGGCGTAGATGTTTTCGCGGTACTTAGACCATTCACCCAGGTGAGTGTCAAGGATGGAGCCTTGTCCGGGTAACGTCTGATAGCTGATAGGAATATTCCGAAGCTGTATCTTTCCTCCGGCTTCGAGTCTGCCCATCCGAAGAGGTTTCGCATAGTCTATGCTAAAGTTAGATACCTTTTCTTTGGTAATAAGATGTGTTGAATCTGTAGAATTCCGTGTTGCATCTTTATCCGTAAACGGGAATAACTCATTCTCCTTACCCTGAGTATATAATACGGTTGCTTCAATCTGGTGCCCGGGCTGAGCAAATGCATGTTTATAATTGGCGCTGTAATTTATAAAGCGCGTATTTTCGTCTTCAGCCCATGTCCAGAACCTTTTTCTTACACCAGAAAGATAATCATAAGGCACATGCCCCCGGTCGATATGGTACTCATCTTCAAACAGGCTGTAAACAGTAAAGATGTTATTATCGTTTAGATACCAGTCGAATCCTGCTTTTATATTATATTGCTGTTGCGTTCTGTTTTCCAGAAACTGCGACAATTCACCTTGTCTGTTTTTATCATCATAGATTCGGGTTGTGAATTCGTTTGTATTCACTTTCTTCCTGAACATCCCCTCCGATTGAAGGAATATATTTACTTTCTTTGAACGATAATTTAAACTTACAGATGGATTGTATTTGGGAGTCCACGAAAATTTATCCATTATATCCGGCAAGTTTTCTTTTCTTGCGGATAGTTCACCCAATCCAAAATTGAAGGCAAGGTCGCCGTTTATTCCGTTTTTATTATTTTTTTTATAAATGATATTTACAATTCCTGCCATTCCTTTTGAATCGTATTTAGCCGAAGGATTATTAATTATCTCAATTCGTTCGATATTGGCCGCCGGAATGTTGTCCAGCCCCTTCTGGTTGCCAAAACCCGTAAGACTTGATTGTTTGCCGTCAATCAAAACGGTAACCTTATCGCTTCCCCTCAGTAATACTTTCCCTTCCTGGTCTACTGTAATTCCTGGTAAATTACGCATTGCTTCCAGTACCGACCCTCCCAACTGTGACAGGTTGTTGTCTAAATTGAAGCTTTTTTTATCCAGAGCCCCTGCAACCGTCTGTCTTTTCGACTCAACCACAACCTCATTCAGCTTCTTTACCTCTGGCGAAAGTTCAATCTTTCCAAGATCAAAGTTTTTATTCAGGTTCCCCACCAATAAATCTATTTCTTTTTCTGTATAGCCCAGATACGACACTTTTACTTTGTATTTTCCATTCTCTACATCTGATACAACAAATCGGCCATTTTCTTGAGTCAAGGTTCCTATGGGAGCCTGATTCTCATTTTCTGGAACAATAATTACCGACGAGAATGGTAAGATTTCGTTTGTTAATCCGTCTATTACCTTTCCGGAAACATTCGCTTTATTTTGGGCAGAAACAAATGCCCCGAATGCGAATAAGCATAAGCAAGTCAGATAAAATGATTTCATTTCAGTTTTTATTTGATTAGACACAAAGATTTAGAACGCGTTAAGTTTATTGTCACAGACTGTTTCCTTGGGAACAACGAGATGATGCTGTGCCATCTGAATACAAATGAACGACACAATTCTGAAGAAATTTGGATTTTTTCTTATGTGGGGGGATTTCCTTGATTTAAAAACTGCGAGATTACCGGTTGTTTATTTAAACCACACTACAAAGGAATGTTGGTTTGGCTCATTAAACCGATATGTAATTTTATAATTTAAAATATTACAAATCTGTGCAACGATAGATAACCCTAGACCTGCACCATTGGAGTTGCTTTCTTTTTTATAGAAACGATTAAAGATATACTCAGCAGGCAAAGCCTTGTTTATGCCTGCATTTTTTATTTCCAGATGGTCTTCCTGCAGGGTGATTTGTATAACGTTGTGCGGAGAACTGTGTTTTACTGCGTTATTTATTAAATTATTAAAAAGAGACATAAGTAACACCGTATTACATTTACCAATCGTCAAAGGGGCTTTATCTATGATAATCTCTTTGCCTGCCAGATGTACCTCCTCCTTTATATGATCATAATAGCTCATCAGAATGGCTGTTACATCTACTGTTTCATCAAGTGGGAACTGCCTGTTGTCTAACTTTGCCAGAAACAATAAGTTGCGATTTATTGAAACCATGTATCTGATCTGATTATTCACCTGAACTACACATTCCATTTGCCTAGGGGTGATTGACGGAGAGTTGGATAAAATGTCGAGCTGACTTTTTATAACCGCCAGAGGAGTTTGTATTTCGTGGGATGCATTCTCTATAAATTCTTTTTGAGAAAGGAATAAATTATGATTATGTGAAATAAGCTCGTTTACAGACGTTTTAAGATCTTCAAATTCAAATACATTTTTGCAATCAACATCTATCCTGCACGGCTTGTCTATTTCAACATCTTTCAGCTTTCGGGTTATCTCAAAAAACGGACTCCATGTACGGCGATAGAAACCGTACGAAATACCCAATACCATAACTAGCAGGAGGATAAATAACCCAAGTTGAACTGCAACAATTCCTGCAAGCAAGTCTTCGCTTTCAACCAAATCCCTTTTCAACGTTATCTGATAGGGCACATTATTAATAATCACATAAGAGGTAAGCTCACGATAAGGTTCCACATGTTTACGCACCGAATCGTAGGCTAGATGATAATAGATTGAATCGGCTTTATACTCCATATGGCTTAACTCCTTAATGGTTATACCATTATCTATTATGAAAGAAAGTGCGTTGAAGTTGTGAATCGTTTCCGATGTATTTCGTTGCTCGCCGAGGCCGGATATTATTTTTTCTTTCTGATACAGCATCGACTCGTCTACATCTTTTATCCAAAGTTTTTGAACGATTTGATAGAACACAGGAATGCTGATAAGAAATACGGATACAGACACAGCCAGGTACATCTGAATAGTTTTGCGAGTTAGTTTGACGGTCATAATTTTCTGTCAGTTAAATTTGTAACCCATGCCGTAGATAGTCTTTATATATTCTGTGCATCCAGCCTGTTTGAGTTTCTTTTTCAGATTTTTTACATGTGCATAAATGCAGTCAAAATTATCGAACAGGTCGGCATCGTCTCCAAGCAGATGCTCTGCTATTCCCCCTTTGGTAAGAACTCTGGTTGGAGAGGAAAGAAAAAATAGAAGAAGTTTATATTCTTTTGGTGTAAGCTGAGGTACTTCTAGGGTATCGTAAGTAACTATTTTGGATATAATATTGACATTGAGTTTGCCGTAACAGATATTATTTTTTCCTGCAAATTGCTTCCGGCGAATCAAAGAAAAGATTCGGATAGATAATTCGGCCAGGTCGAATGGCTTGGTAAGGTAATCGTCGGCACCTAACCTGATTCCTTCAATTTTGTCTTCAACCGAATTTTTGGCAGAGATGATTATCACCCCATCTTGTTTATTTTCTTTTGCCAGTCGTTTTAGAATCTGTAAACCCGAACCTCCCGGTAGTCCGATATCCAGGAGAATACAGTCGTAGTCGTACAGATCAACTTTTTCAGAGGCTTGCAGGTATGTGGAAGCTGTTTCGCAAATGTAATCTTGTCCACTCAGGTAAGAACAAATTGCATTGGATAGTTCCATATTATCTTCAATAATCAGTATTTTCATATTTTAGAATTTAGTAAGGCATTTAATTTACCAGGTTTTAGCGGCTTCCATCGATAATCCCTGGGCTACACTGTTAAATGTGTCGCCCTGCCGTAATTTTTCTTCACCGAAAAGCCGGATAAGAATCTTTCTGACCGGCAACGAAAGGCTGCTTCCTCCGGTAAGGAATACCGAATCGATATCGGACGACTTGTATTTTACAGAATGTAACAGGTTAAGAATGTAATTTTCTATCTGATCCGTATGTTTTTCAATAATTGAATCGTATTCTTCAAACAAGATCGGTTTATCTATTTGAATTGTTTTTTTTGAAAACTTTATGTTTGTTGCGGGTCTGGTTGAGAGTGTTATTTTCGCTTTTTCAATTTCTTTAAATAAGGAGTATACATAGTTATTATCCACCAATACCCTTACGTTATCAATTTTAGGATTCTTTCCCGAAAAAACATAGTATTTGTCCATCAGCCTGCGTGATTTACTCTCTTTCAGCAAAAAACTCTTTTCCCAGTTTCTTAATTCACGATACAGATTGGCCGGAACCTCAATCATTTTGTCGTACGAATGGTACAGCACCCCTCTTCCAAGTTCAGGAGTTACTTTATGCCACATAATTTCCGAATCAAATATGTCTCCCCCTATATATACCCCTCCATGTGCCATTATTTTATTTTCAGCATTGGTATTATCAGGATGGTTGGGATGAAGATGGATAATCGTGAAGTCGGAAGTTCCACCCCCAAAATCGGCAACTAAAACTGTTTCGTCGTGTTTCAGTTCTTTTTTGTAAGAATAGGCTGCAGCAATGGGTTCCATCTGTAATTTAATGTTTTTGAATCCGGCATTTCGTGCAGCAAGGAGCAGGCGATTTACAGCCACCTGTTCTTTCTGGGGATCTTCAGAAAAAACAGCCGGACGCCCCAGCACAACATCCGTAATAGTGCTTCCGGTAAATAGTTCTGCTTTTTCCTTCAGGTGCTTTATTATATAGGTAACCAATTGATCTGGAGTAACCTTTCTGCCAGCTATCCAGGTAAAAATAAAGTTGTCTTGGGGTAAGAGTGTTTTTACAGATTTAATAAGACGTCCCGTCATCCGGTCTTCCACGTACTTATCCTGAGCTTCTTTTCCTACATAACAAGCCGCATTTCCATCTTCAGGGAAATACAAAATAGAGTTTGCAGTATATGTAAATACCTCCTGTTGTGTTACAGGATCTGTTAAGGTTATGACCGAATTTGAAGTTCCGAAATCCAGACCGCATGCATATGCAGATTCATTTAGAGGCTG
>Ga0207420_1001337_pt1 | contig 15439 bp, 17 predicted proteins | sample ThiBio_inoc_biof_FD_183941 | JGI IMG/M metagenome (GOLD analysis project Ga0207420, IMG submission 183941) | Wastewater bioreactor microbial communities from Cape Town, South Africa - Thiocy_inoc_biof (SPAdes) | ecosystem: Engineered > Bioremediation > Thiocyanate > Unclassified | place: South...
CGAGCTGCCGCTGTATATCGACTACATTCCTTCGGCACGGGTGGAGGATATCCGGTCGAAGGTTAAGCTGGCGCGCAACCGCAACCAGTGCGATCTGATGGTGCTGGACTACCTGCATCAGCTGGAGCTGGAGAGCGACGCCAATAACAACCACGCCACCACGTTGGGTTTTGCCATCAAGCGCATCAAGGATTTGGCCATCGAGGAGCATATCCCCATCCTGCTGCTTTCGCAGCTGAACCGCGACATCGAGAAACGTACCGATTCGAAGGATCCCCGTATGAGCGACCTGCGCGATTCCGGCGTACTGGAGCAGGCGGCGGATATCGTAATCTTTATAAACCGCCCCGAACAACAGGGTAAAACCAAGGATGTAAACGGTGAATCGCTGGCCGGTATAGGCTTCCTTAAAGTGGCGAAAAACCGAAACGGAAGCACGGGCATCACCCGTTTCCGTTACAATGAGAACATGACACGCCTGAGCGATTATTAATTCACAACCGGTCTGCCGCCATCTTATCCGGCGGCAGACCTCCCTTAAATCATCCATACCATGAGTATCGATTACGAACAACAGACCCGCGACCTGAAGGATTCGCTTTGCATTGAAAAGGTGATTGGCGCCTACGTGCACCTGCAACAAAAGTTCGGCGGCAAATACATCGGGCTTTGTCCCTTTCACGACGACAGCCATCCCTCTATGCATGTACACCAGGGGAAGCAGATCTTTAAATGCTTTGCCTGCGATGCCGGGGGCGATGTGTTTTCGTTCATTCAGCAATACGAACGTTGCAGCTTTGTGGATGCCGTAAAGCTACTGCGCGAACGGTGGGGAAACGGTTCGGAACCGCTGGTGATGCACACACCTCGCAAAGTGGAAAAGAAGCCCGTGGTGGAACTTCCCCCTGCCCAACAGGAGGCCATCGAAGCCGCCAACATCCGCTTTCTGAAATCCCTCAGCGGATTCCACCCCGAAGTGGCCAGCCAGTACGATCCATACTTTTTCCCAGGGTTATCAACAGGTGTTGATAACTTCAATTTATCCTCTGAATCAGATACCTTGGGTACTATTTCCGGGGAGCTGCCCCATCCAAACGGAGCTGATGCTGAAACGGACGGTGGAGGATTAGATAAGTCCATGGATTCCGGAATGAAGTTGAGCGGCGTGAAAGCCGTTGAGCCATCGGGTAAGTATCATCCCGATTGCCATGGCATCGCACAGACGTATATAGATTACGAAGTGGGTATGGCAGGGATGTCTGTGCTTCACGGATTTTCGGCATTGGCGGGACGTATTATCTTTCCCATCCGCGATGCCGGCGGCAGACTGGTAGGCTTTGCCGGACGAACCACTTTCAACCCAACGCAGGAGGAGAAAAAGAACGTACAAAAATATCTGAACAGCAAATCGGACGGATTGTATAAAAAGAGCGAAACCCTGTATGGATTGTTTCAGGCAGACAACGCCATCCGCAACGAAGGATTCTGTTTCCTGAACGAGGGCTACAAAGACGTGTTGTCCATGGTGGCGGCAGGCTATCCCAATTCGGTGGCACAGTGCGGCGCAGCCTTTACCAACGAACAGGCTTTGTTGCTGAAGCAATACACTAACCGCGTGGCCGTATTGATGGATGCCGACGAGCGAGGTCGCGAAATTGCCGCCAAAGCCATCCATGTACTGCAAAGCAACGGCCTCCAGACCTGCGACCTGGTACTCCCTCCGGGCGAAGATCCCGACTCCCTTTTCCGCCGACTGGGCCGCCAGTCCTTCCGCGCCATCATCCGCGAATCCCAACTAACCGACCAAATCCAGTCCACCACCCCCAAAAGCGAAGCGCCTTTGCAAGAATCGCATCAACACGAAACCCGGAATCAAGCAGCCAGTACTACATCAGCAATCTCTAAAGGCGAACCGCATTTGCAAGCCGTTAAGTCTAATAACCAACAATCACATCTGGTAGAGTCCGATACCAGTCTGAATACCCCCGATTCAATTATGGGAAGGAAAGAGGCTGTCGTCCAAGGGCAGGAAATCCCAACCGAGGCTCCCGAAGAATTCGGTACGCTGATAAGCGACCGCCCCCGACTGGAAGCCCGCGAAGCCGAGCTACGCAAACAAATAGGAAAACTATACGACAAGCGATTCATAACCGGAGCCGGCCCCGACCGTATCCAACTCAACATCGACCTGATGCACCTGCACACCCAACTAAAACAAATAGGCAAACAACTAAACCGCCCCAAAGTCTGGCATTAAAATAGTTGGTTTTCTGTTTTAATTAGTTTAGGTAATTTGAGTTTTCTCCTTCTCTTTTGATATCGATGATTAACAGTATATCATATTTTTCCATTAGTGAGTTTAACAAAGAGTTTATTTGGTAGTTGGAAGTTTTTTATTTGTTTTTTAATATTAGCAGAATCAATGGGATAAATTTTATCAATAATGCCCTTAAATAAAATTTACAATTAAATGTATTCGTCTAAGTTGCAAATAAGCTACAAACAGTTTTAATATAGAGGTCATTAAATATAATTAACTTTAAGTGTTGAAATTATTATAAAATATATCATACGTATTTGATATATAAATCATAAATTGCATAACAAATAATATTAATCTAATCCTATATATCAATTATCTCAATGTTAGACTTAAAAAAAAGAATACTAAGAAATAAGGCCTTTAAAATACTAAGAAGGAGAAGAAAGAAAAAAAAATTAAACAAGAAATCAACAAAGAAATGTCTCGAATTCAAAAGGACAGTAACATGCCCACGTTATATTAAACGTAATGCTGAATTTAAAAGTAATATACAAAAGATAAAGAAAGGTCGATTTGTAATAGATGGGCAAACTTATGACAATAAACTAACTGCTCCACCAGTGTTTTCATTGTTGAAAAATCCAGAAGCAGTAATCACATTTATTAATATGTTAAATAGTAATCTTAAGAATAGAAAGAGTACTTTTGTTGATTTATTTAATGTTAAATTTATAGAACATGATGCAATCGTATTGTTACTAGCATTAATGGTGTTATTTAAGAATAAGAATATTAAATTTGAGGGAAGTAAACCGAATGATAATGAATGCAGAATTAAACTTCAAGAATCTGGATTTTTTCATTATCTTTATAAAGGTCATTCATTTCCGTTTAATAAATCAGCTGATAATTTTATCCGTGAATCAGGGAAATTAACAGAAGGTGAAAAAGCCCAGGAAGTAATAGATTTTGCAACAGAAAGGATATGGAAACAAAGAAAGCTATCAAAAGGTGTATATAAAATTTTGATGGAATTAATGCAAAATACCCATTCTCATGCATCGACTGACGAGGAAGGTAAACATCATTGGTGGTTAAATGTTAATTATATGAATGATAAGGCTTGCTTCTCATTCTTTGATTATGGAGTTGGAATTTTTACAAGTTTAAAAAACAAAAAAAATGGCAGCAAATTCTATAATGCACTGGATAATTTACAAAAAATATTTAAATCAGAAAACAATGCTGAAAATTTAAAACTTATATTAGAAGGGAAACTACATAAAACCTCAACAAATAAAAGTTATAGAGGGAAAGGACTTCCTGGAATGAAAGATACATTAGATAGAAATTTAATATCAAATTTACATGTCATTACAAATGACAGTTACGCAAATGTTGTCAATAACGAATACAGAACTTTGAAATGCTCGTTAAAAGGCACTTTTTTATATTGGGAATTAACGATTAATAATATTGTTCACGATGAAAAAATTAAAAGTAATTGAAGATTTCAATTTTACTACAGGTCCTAGATATATTAGAGAAGGAGCAAACTCAGGAGAAGAATTCAGGATAAATGTTTTATATCCAAAAGTAAAAGAAGCAATAACTAATAAATGTGTTTTAGAGATTGACCTTGATGGTGCAGCTGGATATGGAACATCGTTTCTTGAGGAAGCATTTGGTGGATTAATAAGAGAAAATAATTTAAGTTACAATGCGATTAATTCTCATATTAAAATAATTTCTACCGAAGAAGAATATTTAATTGAGGATATCGATGAATATATGAAAGATGCACAAAATGAGAAAGATAAATCCAATTGATTTTGTTTTTACATTATTATTTTTAATGTGCTTAACTTTAATCTATATCTCTTGTAGAGATGATTTAACTGTCAATTACGAAATATCGGTACAAGATATTTCGATTTTTTTCTTGTCTTCAATTGTAACTGTAGGATTAGCAATATATATAATACGTAATGTTGAGTGGAATAGCTCTATTCGAAAGGCTGAAAATGAAATAATGATCAATTTACTAAAAGAAATTTTTCCGATATGTGATAAATTAAATACACTTGTAAATGATACAAATTACGAATATACTTTAGTAGTCACATATTGTAAACAAATTACATTTGTTCTGAAAAATCTAAAGGAACTTTCAGAATCAATAAAAAAACGATCATGTAAAGAACGCAATGATAAAGTTTTATTATCTCTCCGCCAATTACGTAAAAATTACACAACAGTAATAAATTCTGCTGATTCTAGCCATCTTGTAGTGGATAATGGAAAAATAATATCAATTGGAATAGATAAAAAACAGCAAATAATTAAAAACATTGAGAGCCTACGCGTTAATATATATCTTTATTGGGCTGAACTCAATAAAATGTAATAGACTAATTCTACCTTCTGAAAAAGGGAACCTCACAGTAGTATTATGTAAATAGATATTTTTAAAAAACAAATTATTGTTGTTTGAGATTTTGCCATATAAAAGTATGTAAATATATTGCAGAAATTTAATAAGTAACATATGAATCAGGAACTTGAAATTATCGACAGATTTATTGAATCAGATGGATCTGTCTCTGTGAGTCACAATGAATTTGGCTTATGCGTTTTAATCAATCTTAAACCAATATCTCAAATGGGGGTAATACTTGACACTAACGGGTATGAACATAGTATATCGCTGTCTGATATCGAATTAGTTGATTGAAGTCATCAATCTTATTGATGACTAAATTTCCCTGTAATAGGTGAATACACAAATAGGGTGTCCATTATTAGGTCACCCTGTTGTGATTAAAGTAAAGTCAAAATTGTTTTATATTTCAACTATACCTTTTTAATATCACTACGATCTTACCTGTTAAACCAACTCTTCTTTCAAAGGATGATTTGCCAGTATTTCAACTGGACTTCGTTTTAATTTTTTCATAAAATAATATAGTTCAGGCTTGCAATATTAGTAATATTATTTCAAAATATCACAAATAGTTAACAAGATAAATGCTTATTATCCTTATATTTACATCTGAAACATTAAACTATACTATTATGAAAGCTATCATCGCTATTGTTTGCAAAGAGTCAGAATCAATCAATATGTTCTTTTTCCCATTAGCGATTTCTAAAAAAATGAAAGATTATAAAGATGGGGCAATCTGTTTTGTTGAAAAAGATAATCTTCCAGATGCAAGATATTACCTTGCTTTAGACTTAATAGAGGAGAAACATATTTCTAAAATAGATACAGATCTTATTATTGCTGGTAAAATACATGAAATTAACATCAAAGGACTAAATATTTCTATCCGTACAGGCAATGAAATGAAGTCATTCATGAAGTACTACAACTGTTTGCCATAAATTGGAAATTTAATTGATGTTTTTCCTTAAAGGTTATTCATATTGATGAAAAAAGAGAAGTAGTTTGTTGCTCCTCTTTTTGCTTTTTATCTGGTTATATCTATTTAACTTCTTAGGCTTTTGTGGCGTATGTTACTAACGCTGCATCTCTTTTCCTTTTAGTCTTCATTTACTGTATTAAAACATAAAATTAAAGCCTTTTTTACGGGAGGTGTTGAAGGTTTCTATTTCCTGGGAGATGGATTTATTAACTGTGTTGTCATGAATTCCAGTAGATAATCCGGAGCATGTGCACCCAGTCCAGAAGGAAAATGAAAGTGAAATAGGATCAAAAAGATTTGATTTAAACAGCCATTCCGGCAGATATGCACCCATTTTTAGAGAAAAATCGGGAATTCAGTTCATTTTTATTGAATCATAAGAGGAAGCAGCGGTGCGTTGCACCTAATTCCGGAGCATATGCACCCAGTCCAAGAAATTGGTCGATGAACTATACTGTTGGGGCATAGTATATTCCGGAGATGGTTCACTTAGATTCCGGCGCATATGCACCCACCCGATTTTACTTTATTATTTGTGACTTTTCGAGTATTTTGCGTGATAAAGAAATCAATCACGCATCGATATGTCAGGAAAAGTAAAACGAATGAGCACAATTAAACAATTGATTCAGCTGCACCTGGCGGGCGTATCCAACCGACAGATTGCAAAGCAGCTAGGTATTTATAAAAATACGGTAAACAAATACATCCGGACATTGAGTCTGGATCCGTTAAGTTGTCAGGATCTGCTTACCTTAGACGATCCTGTGCTGGAAAGACGTCTGCATGCCGGTTCTCCGGCTTATTGCCAGGACCGCTTCGATGATCTGAAAACGCTTTTACCCTATATAGAAAGTGAGTTAAAGCGAAAACATGTAACCAGACATTTGCTTTGGCAGGAATACCGACAAAGTCGTTTTGATGGTTACAGTTACTCTCAGTTCTGTTATCATCTCTCCCAATTGGAATCTGCCCGCAAGCCAACAGCCATTCTCTCTCATAACCCGGTAGTTTGAAAAGCTTGCAGCAACCGATCTGCTCATTATTGACGATTTTGGACTCACTACCCTCGAAAGACAACAACAACTTGATCTTATGGAAATCATCGAGGACCGTCATAACAGAAAGGCTACGATTATAGCAAGCCAGTTCCCTGTGGCAAGCTGGTTTGACATTATTGGAGAAGAGACGATTGCCGATGCAATTTTAGACAGAATTGTACACACATCGCATCGTTTTGAACTAAAAGGAGAGAGTTTAAGAAAAAAACTGTAAATTTGGCAGATTTAGAAATGTTAGTTAAGTCATAAAATAGAGGCATATCTGCTTTTTGGGTGGGTGCATATCACCGGAATAGCTATTCAGTAATAAGAAAGCGGGGTTGTTGCAGATCAGATAGTCCGAGAGTATGATATTTCATGAGCTACCCTTTACAACTGAAATCTATGTATAGTGGTATAGAAGTGAAGAAAATTAGGCGTTTGAAAGAATTGAGGAAGAGTATCGCATACCCAAACAAATGTATACGGATCAGGTCCCGACTCCGACCGCATCCATCTCTACATCGACCAGGTCCATCAACACACTCAACTAAACCGCTCCAAAGTGAGGTGCTAAAAATAGAGACTTATTTAAATGTTTGATAATTAACTGTATGAGGTGTTGATTTATTTATTAAATTTGGAAAAAATAAATATTACTATGTCAAAAATTGTAGAAGATAAAATCCTTTTTTTTAGTAAGAAAATAATTGATAATTCTGAGAAAATACTCCCATTTCAAGATCACAATTTTTACTTGTTTTCTGAATTAAGAATACTCTTATGCGAAATCACCCATTGTATTATGTTTGATTTAAATCAGGCAAGTTTTTGTTTAACGAATCATCTTCTAGAGAGAGTTTTGAAATTATCATTAATTAAATACGAGCTGGAAGGCCTTAACATTAGTGATCCTATTTTTAAGGAAAAACAAATATCAGCATATAAAAAATATGATGATATGCTATTGTGGAAAACGTTATCTTCTGCTTATGAAAACAATATAATTATTAATGAGGAATATAATATGTTACTGAAATTTAAAGATAAATATAGGAACCCATTTTCTCATGCTAATGTAAGTAAATTAATACCAGAACAACAGATCAATAGTTCCCGGGTAGGTCACATTTGCAATATAGAAGAAAGTCTTAAATGTTTAACAGATAGCAAACCAATTCCAATTCAGGAAGTATTGATTGATCCACTTACACTTGTTCAGGAATACCAGCATGCATTTTCAAATCGCGAAGCTCTTGATTATTTTAATAATGTATTTGAAATAATGATAAACATTGATGAAAGGTATAAAGTAAAATACAATATAGTTATGCCTTGACTTGTAAAATAAAGAATAGAATTCCCTAATTTATGGTATAATATATTCTATATGAGGATTATAAGTAAATTTAAAATTAAAAAAGTATGAAGTATTTACTCTTGGTATTTGTTCTAATTTTTACGACTAATGTTTATTCCCAAAAAATCTCGAAAGAAGAGTTGAATGAATTAACACTAGACAATTTTCAAATCAATGATTGTAAAATACAATGGATAAAAGTATTTCACATAGATTTCGATTCAGAAACAATTCAGTCTATGTTATTAAGCAAAAACATCTCAAATCTTACTATTTTAAACGATAGTATTTTAATTGGGCAGACTGACAATGCTTCACTCATTGGCACAAAATGTAGTTATAAAGATTTTGCTGCAGATCCCATAAGCTACAAATTCAATATAGAGATTAAAGAAGGTAAATACCGAGTAACTGTTTCTGAAGTACGTTTCCATTCAAAATTGAGTAATTCTATTTTATCTTTGGAATGGTATGGTTTAAATAAAGACTGTAAGTATAAATCTGTTTACGGTTTCACGAAATATCTTGGGAAAATTCTTGAATGTTATTTTACAGAAACATTTACCATAAAAGAAAGTGAAGAAATCGATTGGTAAATAGCTGGAAAAGGTAAAGCTGTTTGTGTATTGAAATCCTTTAATCTTAAAGAATATTATAATACTTGTAAAGAAGAGATTGTATATAAAGGATTTAAAGCAGATCTGATTTTGACTCATAGCGATTATCTCAATAGGAAACTCTTATTTTTGAGGTTGCAGTAACCCCACATAAACGGTATTCTCCTTTAGATAAATCGAAAGAGCCGCCCATTACGTTATACGCACTTCCGGTGGTATGCATTAATACTGCGTTCAATTTTTGCAAGATTGCTGCGGTGACGGGGGTGTTGTGTCGGGCTTCTTCTTTGGCAAGTTCGTATGCTTTCTTTAAGTCTTCATTCATCAGATGATATACCAGGGGTTTCCCTTTGGCAGTAACTCCTTCGTCGAATAGTAGCAGGGTGTCGATCTCGGTAAGCGTGGATCCCTCGATTGCCGCCTGTATACTTTAATAAAATAAACCTAAATTCTTGTTTTTAAACGGTGGTCAAAGCCTATTCCTTTTATAAAAAACAAAGTAGTCATATTTAACCACTTTGTTTTTTATTAATAGCAATGTGAAATTTTCAAAAAAGAAACTGTAATTAAATGTGATTTAAAGATTATTCTTCACAGCAGTCACCCCAAAAAGCCCACCATGGTCTTTCTGGACATTTTCTTAGTCTAAGGTGATTGGCATTAATAGACCAATATCCGCACCACCTACATGTATGTTTAATCGACATAATATAAAGTTTTTAGTTGTTACCAATCCAATCCTCCGTGTTGCTGATTTATGTTGTTAGCATAATCATCCCAGATTTCTCTTTCTTCAATTCGCTCAATAAGCTCATCTCTTTCTACCCAATCATCTTCGATTTCATCATAATATTCAATTTCTTCTGTTTTATGATTAATTCTCTGCTCTAAGTGATCAAAATTGTATTTTCCCATATAATATTGTTTTAAGTTTGTTATACAAATGTACATAAATAATTCATATATCAGCTCTTTTATTAATTATTTTTATAAAATAAATAATATCTTGAATAATGATGGATAGGGTATGTACTGTGTAGATGTTGTGGTATTGTTTAGATAATATTTTGATTGATAAATGCTTTAAATAATTCCTGTTACGATTTATTCAGTCTGTTGATTTAATTAAAAAAACTTACTCATCCTCTACTATGCAATTTCCAACTCTTTTAAAACATAAAACTAAAGCCTTTTTTACGGGAGGTGTTGAAGGTTTCTATTTCCTGGGAAAGGGATTTTTTTAACTGCGTTGCCATGAATTCCAAAAATGGTTGATTGTTGCAATGATAGGATGTAATCGCCTCTGTCTTCCTTAAATACCTTTGTGGGAAACAGGTTGTTGCAGTACTGGATGTAATTCATCAGCAGACGTGCGGTTCTTCCATTTCCATCCACCCATGGATGGATGGTCACCAAATTAAGGTGGGCGTTAAAACTCAGTTCGTATTGTTCCCGGAGTGTTCCTGCTGTTTTTTGTTTCTCTTGCAATATTGAGCACAGTTCTTCTACTTTGGCAGGTACTTTTTGATAACCCATATAAGAACGTCCACCGCTTCCTGCGGTAACCCCACATAAACGGTATTCGCCTTTGGATGAATCGAAAGAGCCGCCCATTACGTTATACGCACTTCCGGTTGTATGCATTAATACTGCGTTCAATTTCTGCAATAAAGCGGCGGATATGGGGGTGTTGTGCCGGGCTTCTTCTTTGGCAAGTTCGTATGCTTTCTTTAAATCTTCATTCATCAGATGATATACCAAAGGTTTCCCTTTGGCAGTAACTCCTTCGTCGAATAGTAGCTGGGTGTCGATCTCGGTTAGCGTGGATCCCTCGATTGCCGTGGAGTTGGTAATGAGGGAATAGAGGTGGTACTTTTCGTAGTCCACCGCTTCACTGATACCCAGTTGCCGAAACTGTTGGTATAGTTGCTCTATTTCCTGCCAAATGCCTTTTTCCATGATCGACTGCCTATCTGGTTGTTTTCTTCAAAATTACGCTGATTTTGTATTTTTTCAAAGGGAAATGAAATGTTTTTGAAGAATCGTGACCGCTATAAAAGCAAAAACCCTGCAGTATGTTATTGTTAACAGGGACAACAGGGTATTACAATGCGAATATAGTACATTTCTGTACATAAAAAAACAAAAGAGAGCTACATCCAACTAAGCTATAGGACCGGTTCATTCATGGAAAATCTATTTGCAATTTATTAGAGAATAAATGGATTAATGAAATATTTACGTATCTTTACTAGAAAGGAGTATGTCTTATTTGTCCAATTGTTAAGCTGATATTCTGCATTGTTTCGCTAAAATATAGGTAATTATGAAGACCTCTTTTATATTTGTATAACCCACCGTATGGAAAAATTATGATGAAAAGTAAATTAAAACTGGTAATTAGAATTTTATTGTTCTTGGGGACAGTAATATCCTTGTATTTTGTTCCGTGGCCTATTGTATTTGCTTGGATAAAGCCACTTCCAAACAACATTCAGGAACAGGTTGATAAAGCTGCGGATTACGGATTTGATGGGATTGTTGTTTGTGTAAACAAAACAGGTAATAAATGCGAGTTTTATACTTCGGGCTACAAAAACAGAGAAAACAAGATTCCTGCCGACCCTAATTCGTTTTTCAAAATAGCGAGTGTGGGCAAATTATATGATGCCGTAGCAGTTACAAAATTGGTGCGAGATGGCAAATTATCTTTAGACAAAACTCTTTCGGACTATTTACCCGAATTAAAAGGCAGGATTGAATATGCTGATAAAATCACTTTGAGAATGTTGGTTATGCATCGAAGTGGTATTCCAAACTTTACCGACACCTATATGTATTGGGCTGCTCCAAAAGAAACAGAGGATGAGCAACTTGCTTTGATTCTGGATAAACCTGCAAACTTTAAACCCGGTGAAGACTATGAATATTCCAATACCAATTATCTGTTACTTGGCAGGATAATGACCCGGGTTCTTGGCTATGATAAATTTCAATACATTCAAAATGAGATATTAAACCCGCTGAATTTAAAACACACTTTTGGATCAATACATGATGTAAACATAGATGATGTAATGAGTGGTTATTATGTAGGCTATGATGTTGATTTAAAAACAGATAACATTGGCTCAATACTGGCGACAGCAGAAGATTTAAGTATATTCATCCGGGCCTTAAATGATGGTTCTGTTTTTAGAGACAAAAAAGAACAGGATATCTATACTTCCATATATAAGTATGAACACACTGGTTTGATACCGGGATATCAAACGATTGCAAAATATCATAAAGATATAGATGCTGTCGTTATACAGTTTACAAACACCGTTAACTTTGAAGGGTATAATTGGAATATGTCAGAGATAATGTATAATAAAATTGTAAAAATAGTGAGAAAGAAAAACTAGCCTCAACTCATGGCATAGTATAATTTTTGATTTTTATGTGATTTTAGGATTGTATATGCGAATAATTAGTATAAAGTTTAACTAGTATTTATGCATATGGAAATTATCAAATTAACAACAGGTCCAGATCGAAAATGTGACAGCATTGGGATAGTTGTTCTAATAAATGGAGCTGTCTATAACGGGATTTGCCATGATAATAACATCCTGAAAAAGGTGGAGCAATCGGTAACCAGGTGGAGGTATTATTATGATTAAAGAAGAAAACAAGGATGCTTTCCTAAAAGTTATTGAAACGAATAAAGGTATAATTTATAAAGTTTCAAGAGCGTATTGCTATCACGATGAGGATAGAAAAGACCTGATACAGGAGATTATAATCCAGCTATGGAACTCGTTTTCTAAATATAATGACCAGTATCAGCTATCAACCTGGATTTATCGAATAGCTATTAATGTTGCGATTTCATTTTACCGGAAAAATTCTGTCAGAAATAATATGACTACACAACTTACAAGTGCGGTAAATTTTATAGATGATAGCCATACAAAAGAATTAGAAGATGATATTGCTCTTCTCTATCGGTTCATTCACGAATTAAATAGTCTGGATAAAGCGCTGATGTTATTTTATCTTGAGCAGAAAACGTATAAGGAAATTGCCGATATTCTTGATATTTCAGAGACAAATGTTGCAACAAAAATAGGAAGGGTGAAAAAGGTTATTAAACAAAAATTTTTAGCAATTAATAAATAACGTCATGGAAGATAAAGACTTTAGAAATATATGGAATATGCATAGTTCCGATTTAGAAACAAATCTGGAAGTGGATTTCGCTTCTCTTAAAAATGCAAATTTTAAAAGTACACGGTTGCAATTGACTCAATTAATAATCAGACGATTTGCAGAAGTCTTAGTATTTCTTTTTGCATTTGCGCTGTTAGTAAGCTTCATTATTAATAATAATTCTGAACCTCAATACGTGATTTCGGGTGTAATACTTAGCGTCTTTTCTATTATTGGAGTAATTGGCAACACCAGGCAACTTGTCCTTATATTTCGGCTTGACTATTCAAAGCCAGTTACTGATTTTTTAGTACAGCTGGAGAAATTGAAATTATACAGTTTACAAACGCTCCGATTGATGTTACTTTCTATTCCATTCTATTTTGCATACATAGTTATCGGATTTAAAGTTTTATTTGGCTATGATATTTATAGCTATTCGAATGCGGGTTGGCTGATATCAAATGTGGTCTCAAGTGTGCTATTAGTCCCATTTTCAATTTATATAGTTAATAAACTAAGGGTAAATGCAAAAAGAAATTGGGTGAAAAAGATGTTGGCCGATAACGGAGGAAAACAGATTGATTCAGCTATTCGGTTTATAAATGAAATAGTTGAGTTAAAGAAAAAGCACTTACGATAGGAATCGTAAGTGCTTTATTAGAGTGTGGTCCCACTTGGGCTTGAACCAAGGACTCCCTGATTATGAGTCAGGTGCTCTAACCAACTGAGCTATAGGACCGGTTCAGACGCTTGGTCTGAAATCGGGTGCAATATTACGGGTTTTAATCGGAATATACAAGTTTTTTAGTAAAAAGTTGTTTTATTCTTCCTTGGGTGTGCCCGCAAATTCCATGAGATAGGCTTTGATAAACCCATCCAGATCGCCGTCCATCACTGCGCCAACATTGCTGGTCTGGTAATCGGTACGGTGGTCTTTTACGCGGCGGTCGTCAAACACGTAACTGCGTATCTGCGATCCCCACTCAATTTTCTTTTTGGCTCCCTCCACCTTGGCGATCTCTGCACGGCGTTTTTCCAATGCGAGTTCGTAAAGCTGCGATTTAAGGAGTCGCATGGCGTTCTCGCGGTTGCCCAGCTGCGAACGGCTCTCGGTGTTTTCGATCAGGATCTCGCGCGTTTCGCCGGTGTCCGGATCGCGGTAGTTGTAGCGTAGGCGGACTCCCGTTTCTACTTTATTTACGTTCTGTCCTCCGGCGCCTCCCGATCGGAATGTATCCCATGATATGTCTCCCGGATTTACCTGAATCTCGATGGTGTCGTCTACCAGCGGGGTGATAAATACGGACGAGAAGGAGGTCATTCTCTTTCCCTGTGCATTGTAAGGGGATACGCGGACCAGACGGTGTACGCCGTTCTCGCTTTTCAGGTAGCCGTAGGCCATCTCGCCTTCCACCTGCATGGTTACGGTCTTGATGCCGGCCTCGTCGCCATCCTGCCAGTTGGTGATGGTTACCTTGTAGCCTTTGCTTTCGCACCAGCGTTGGTACATACGGCATAGCATGGAAGCCCAGTCCTGACTTTCGGTTCCGCCTGCGCCTGCATTGATTTTAAGTACCGCTCCCAAGCGGTCTTCTTCCAGGCGAAGCATGTTTTTAAGTTCCAGGTTCTCAACCAGCTCGAGTGAGGTGGCATAGGCCTGGTCTACCTCTTGTTCGGTTGACAGTTCTTCCTTATAAAAATCGTAGGTGAGCTGGAGTTCTTCGCATGCGGTGTGCATCTCGTTATACAGCTCTATCCATTTTTTAATCTCTTTTACCTTCTTCATCTGTTCTTCCGCCCGTTTGGCGTCTTCCCAGAATCCGGGATCTTGCGTACGAAGTTCTTCTTCTTCTAGTTGAATGGTCTTGGCATCAATGTCAAAGATACCCCCTCAGCGCCAGATCGCGCTCCAACACGTTGTGTAGTTGGTCTGATGTAATCATATTTATCTGTTCTAATTAATATTTGGGTGCAAAGGTACGAAAAAAGACGATTACTCCTGATACATTGCCTCGATTTGAGCCGCATACTTTTCGCCGATTACGCGTCTGCGTAATTTCAGCGTGTCGGTAAGTTCCTTTCCTTCCATCGTGAAGGGTTCGGCCAACAGGGTGAATTTCTTGATCTTTTCGTAGGAGGCCAGGTTGCGCTGGTGTTCTTCCACACGTGATTCGATCAATCGGATGATCTCCGGATTGGCTACCAGCTCTTCCCTGCTCTCGAAGCCGATGCCTTTTTGATTGGCATATGCTTCCACCATAGGGAAATTGGGGATGATAAGCGCGCTCACGAATTTCCGCTCGTCGCCGATCACGGCTATTTGTTCGATGTATTTGTCGCTGCTGAGAAGCATCTCGATGGCCTGCGGAGCGATGTATTTACCGTTGGATGTTTTGTACAGGTCTTTGATACGTTCGGTAAAAAAGAGTACGTCGCCTTCCAGACGGCCGGCATCGCCGGTGCGGAACCATCCGTCGGGCGTGAAGGATTGTGCGTTGGCTTCGGGCTTTTTATAGTATCCGGCCGTAACG
>Ga0207420_1001339_pt1 | contig 15407 bp, 10 predicted proteins | sample ThiBio_inoc_biof_FD_183941 | JGI IMG/M metagenome (GOLD analysis project Ga0207420, IMG submission 183941) | Wastewater bioreactor microbial communities from Cape Town, South Africa - Thiocy_inoc_biof (SPAdes) | ecosystem: Engineered > Bioremediation > Thiocyanate > Unclassified | place: South...
ACGGTCTCCAGCTACCGCCAGCTCGTTCCGGCCGATCTGATCGTCCGCGCCAGCACGGGAGCGCATCGGCCCCGGCGGTAGCTACAGCCACCGCCTCCACTTGAAGATCGCGTACAGGCCGACGCCCAGCCCGAGCATGAGCGCGAGCGCGAAGGGGTAGCCGAGCGGCCAGTCGAGCTCCGGCATGTTGCGGAAGTTCATGCCGTAGACCGCGCCGACGAGGCTCGGGGCGAAGAGGATCGCCGCCCACGAGGTGATCTTCTTCATCTGCTCGTTCTGCTCGACGCTCGTGCGGGTCATCGCGCGCGTGACGAGCGTCGACTGCACCTGCAGGGCGTTGTCGAGCAGCGCCCGGTACGAGTCGGCCCGGTCGACGATGCGCCGCACGTGGTCGAGCACGTCGCGCAGCGAGCGCTGCAGCTCGACGTCGACCCCGTAGCGGTCGCCGCCCTTCAGCAGTGCCTCCAGCATCTCGGCGAGCGGATGCACGGCCCGCTGGAAATCGATCACCTCGCGCGAGAGGTCGTAGATGCGGCGGGCGAGGCGCTCGTCGTCGTCCTCGCCGAAGAGCTGGTCCTCGATCTCGTCGATGTCGTTCTCGAGCCCTGCGACGACCGGCAGGTACTCGTCGACGACCTCGTCGAGCACGGCGTAGAGCACCGCCTCCGGGCCGAGCGCGAGGAGCTCGGGGTTGCCCTCGAGCCGCGCCCGCACGTTCGCGAGGTCGGGCGCCTCCGAGTGGCGGATGGTGATGACGAAGTCGTCGCCGACGAACACGTGCAGCTCGCCGAACTCCACCTCCTCCTCCGCGTCGAGGTAGCGGGCGGGGCGCAGCGCCACGAACAGGGTGTGGCCGTAGCGCTCGAGCTTCGCGCGCTGGTGACCCTTGCGGGCGTCCTCGACGGCGAGGTGGTGCAGCTCGAACTCGTCCGCGACGGATGCGAGCTCCGCATCCGTCGGGCGGTACAGGCCGATCCACGCCATCGCGCCCTCGGCGGCTGTCAGCTCGTACGTCTCGTCGAGGGTGTGCGGCGTCTGCACGCGCACGCCCTCGCGGTAGATCGCGTTGTCGATGATCGGCACGGTGCCTCCGGTCAGGGTTGGTCGAGCTGCAGGCGGTAGCCCATGCCCGCCTCGGTGAGCAGGTAGCGCGGATGCGCGGGGTCGGCTTCGAGCTTCTTGCGCAGCTGAGAGAGATACAGGCGAAGGTAGCCGGTGTCGGCGACGTGCGAGGAACCCCAGATGGCGGTGAGCAGGGTCTGGCGGGTCACGAGCCGGCCCGGATTCCGGATGAGCTGCTCGAGCACCTGCCACTCGGTGGGGGTGAGCCGGACGTGCTCGGTGCCCGCCGAGCCGGCCCGCGTCACGCTGTGCGCGGCGAGGTCGACGGTCACGTCGCCGAGCCGCACGATGGGGTCGGCGTCGTCGTGCTGCAGCCGGCGGGTGAGGGCGCGGATGCGGGCCAGCAGCTCGTCGATCGAGAACGGCTTCGTGACGTAGTCGTCGGCGCCCGCGTCGAGTGCCTCCACCTTGTCGGCGGCGCCCGTGCGCCCCGACACCACGAGGATGGGCGCGCTCGACCAGCCGCGGATCGCCTCGATCACCTGCACGCCGTCGAGCCTCGGCATCCCGAGGTCGATCATGACGATGTCGGGGCGATGGTCGACGGCCGACGAGATCGCCTCCGCGCCGTCGCCGGCGGTGACCACCTCGTAGCCCTTGGCTGTGAGGGTGATGCGGAGGGCGCGCAGGATCTGGGGGTCGTCGTCGGCGATCAGGATCCTCATCCGGCGGTTCCTCCTCCCCGTCCCGTCCCATCCTGCGCCGCCGCGGGCAACGAGACGACCATCGTGAGTCCGCCACCCGGCGTGTCCTCGGGGACGAGGGTGCCGCCCATGCCCTCGGCGAAACCCCGGGAGAGGGCGAGGCCGAGGCCGAGGCCCGCCGTGTTGTCGGTGTCGCCGTGGCGCTGGAACGGCACGAACACGTCGTCACGCCGGTCGGGCGGGATTCCCGGTCCGTGGTCGATGACGCGCAGCTCGACCCGGTCGCCGAACGTGCTCGTCGCGACCCTCACCCGGCCGCCGGCGGGCGAGTGGCGCACGGCGTTGGCGAGCAGGTTCACGACGACGCGCTGCAGGAGCACGGGATCGGCGAGCGCGGGCGGCACCTCGGCGAGGTCGAGCTCGACACCGCCGGGGCCGAGGCCGAGCTCATCGAGCGCGGGGAGCACCACATCCGCGGGGTCGACGGGGCTGAGCGCCACCCCGAGCACCCCGGCCTGCAGCCGGCTCACGTCGAGCAGATCGGTGATGAGCGTCGCCAGCGTGCCGAGACTCTCGTCGGCGGTCGCCAGCAGCTCCTCCCGATCCGCCGTGCTGAGCGCACCGCGCGCGGCGCGCAGCCCGCTCACCGCGGCGATCGCGGCGGCCAGCGGTCGGCGGAGGTCGTGGCTGAGTGCCGAGAGCAAGGCACCCCGCACCTTGTCGGACGCCGCGAGCGGCTCGATCCCCTCCGCCACCTGCGCGAGGTCGCTGTGTGCGAGGCTCGCCTCCAGCTGCGCGACGAGCACCGCGAGCAGGCGGCGTTCGGACGCCGCAAGGTGGCGTCCGTGCAGCTCGAGCGTTCCGCGCGTGCCGACCGGCACGCTCGTGAACCGTCCGTCGGGCACCGGCTCGCCGGAGCCCGCCCGCGTCTCCTCGCCGATGAGGAGGCGCACGCCGGTGAGGCCGAACGCCTCCCGCGTGCGCTCGACGAGCGCCTGCACGGCGCCCTGTCCGCGCAGCACGCTGCCGGCGACCGTCTGGATGAGCTCCGATTCGGCTGCGGCGCGGCGCGCGGCCCGCGCGGTGCGGGCGGCACGGTCGACGACGTAGCTCACGAGCGCGGCGATGACGACGTAGAGCGCGAGCGCGAGCAGGTGGATCGGCTCGGAGACGGTCACCGTGTAGAACGGCTGCACGAAGAAGAAGTCGAGCGTGACGCCCGACATGACCGCGGCGAAGAGCGCGGGCCAGAGCCCACCGACGAGGGCGACGATCACCACGAGGAGCTGGTAGCTGAGCACGTCGCTCGTGAGCGTTTCGTCCGCGCGGAAGGCGACGAGCAACCAGGTCAGCAGCGGGCCGCCGAGCAGGGCGAGCGCGAATCCGGCGGCCCGGCGGCGCCAGGTGAGCGCCCCGCCGAGCCGCGGGAGCGTGATCCGCCCGCCCGCTGCGGCGTGGTTGACGATGTGCACGTCGATGTTGCCTGCGAGCCGGATGACCGTCGCCCCGATGCCCGGACCGGTGAGCGCGGCCTGCAGGCGGGAGCGTCGGCTCAGGCCGATCACGAGCTGGGTGGCGTTGACGGCCTTCGCGAAGTCGACGAGCGCAACCGGCACGTCCTCGCCGACGACCTGGTGGTAGCTGCCGCCGAGCTGCTCGACGAGGGTGCGCTGCTGCGCGAGCGCTCCGGGACTCGCTTCGCGCAGTCCATCCTGGGCGGTCACGTGCACGGCGAGCAGCTCCCCGCCCGCGGAACGGGCCGCGATGCGGGCGCCGCGGCGCAGCAGCGTCTCACCCTCGGGGCCTCCCGTGAGGCTCACGACGACCCGCTCGCGGGCCTCCCATTTCGAGTCGATGCCGTGCTCGGCGCGGTAGTCCTTGAGCGCCTGGTCGACCTCGTCGGCGAGCCACAGCAGCGCGAGCTCGCGCAGGGCCGTGAGGTTGCCGAGCCGGAAATAGTTGGAGAGCGCGGCGTCGATCCGCTCGGCGGGGTAGACGAGGCCGCCCGCGAGCCGGTCGCGGAGGGCCTGGGGCGCGAGGTCGACCACCTCGACCTGGTCGGCCGCGCGCAGCACCTCGTCCGGGATCGTCTCGCGCTGCGGCACGCCGGTGATCTGCTCGACGACGTCGTTGAGCGACGCGATGTGCTGGATGTTGACGGTCGAGATCACGTCGATCCCGGCCGCCAGCAGCTCGTGGACGTCCTGCCAGCGCTTCTCGTGACGCGAGCCGGGGGCATTGGTGTGGGCGAGCTCGTCGACGAGCGCGACGTCCGGATGCCGGGCCAGCACGGCGTCCAGGTCGAGCTCCGTGAGCTCGACGCCCCGGTGCGCCACGACGCGACGCGGGATCTCCTCGAGACCCGCCGTCATCGCCGCGGTCGCCGCGCGACCGTGCGTCTCGACGATCGCCACGACGACATCCGTGCCGGACGCCGCGAGCCGGCGCCCCTCCTCGAGCATCGCGTAGGTCTTGCCGACGCCGGGGGCGGCACCGAGCAGAACGCGGAGCCGCCCCCGACCGGTCATGCTCAGCCCTTCCGCTCGTCCAGAGCCTGGTTGAGTTGTAGCACGTTCACGACGGGCTCACCGAGGTACCCGAGGTCGCGTCCCGTCGTGTGCTCCGCCACGAGGCGGGCCACCTCCTCCGCGCTCATCCCCCGCGCCCGGGCGACGCGCGTCACCTGGATGGCCGCGTAGTCGGGGCTGATGTGGGGGTCGAGGCCGGACCCGGACGCGGTGAGCGCGTCGGCCGGCACCTCGTCCTCCGGCACGCCGTTGAACTCGGCCAGCTGCGCGCGGCGCTCCTCGATCGCCGCGATCAGTTCGGGGTTCTCGGGACCCCGGTTCGATCCGGATGACGCGCCCGCGTCGTACCCGTCGCCCGCCGCCGAGGGGCGCGGCTGGAAGTACCCGGCAAGCGGGTCGCCTTCCGCGTCGAGGTAGCTCTGCCCGATGAGGGAGGAGCCGACGACGCGGCCGTCGGCGTCGCGCACGAGCGAGCCGTTCGCCTGCGCCGGCAGGAGCAGCTGCCCGACGCCCGTGATCAGGAGCGTGTAGGCGACGCCCAGCACGAGCGTGGACAGGATCATGGCGCGCACCGCGACCCAGACGGTGCGGCCGGTGCTGCGGGTGGAGGTGTTCATGGTCGGTTCTCCGAGGTCCGGATCAGAATCCGGGGATGAGGCGCACGACGAGGTCGATGAGCCAGATTCCGATGAAGGGGGTCAGGATGCCGCCGAGGCCGTAGACCAGGAGGTTGCGGCGCAGGATCGTCGAGGCGCCGGCCGCGCGGTACCGCACGCCGCGCAGCGCGAGCGGGATGAGCGCGACGATGACGATCGCGTTGAAGACGATGGCCGAGAGCACCGCGGAGGCGGGCGAATGCAGCCCCATGACGTTGAGCGCCGAGAGGCCCGGGTAGACCCCCATGAACATCGCCGGGATGATCGCGAAGTACTTCGCGATGTCGTTCGCGATGGAGAAGGTCGTGAGGGCGCCGCGGGTGATGAGCAGCTGCTTGCCGATGCGCACGATGTCGATGAGCTTCGTCGGGTCGGAGTCGAGGTCGACCATGTTGCCGGCCTCCTTCGCCGCCGAGGTGCCGGTGTTCATGGCCACGCCGACATCCGCCTGCGCGAGGGCGGGTGCGTCGTTGGTGCCGTCTCCCGTCATCGCGACGAGGTTGCCGCCCTCCTGCTCCGCGCGGATGTAGGCCAGCTTGTCCTCCGGCGTGGCCTCGGCGAGGAAGTCGTCGACGCCCGCCTCCCTCGCGATCGCGGCGGCGGTGAGGGGGTTGTCGCCCGTGATCATGACCGTGCGGATGCCCATGGCGCGCAGCTCGGCGAAGCGCTCGACGAGACCCTCCTTGACGATGTCCTTGAGGTGCACGACGCCGAGCACGGTGCCCGCGCCGGTCGCCGGCATCCGCGCGACGACGAGCGGGGTGCCGCCCGACTGCGAGATGTGCTCGGTGTGCTCCTCGAGCTCCGCGAGCACGCCGCTCGGGATGCGCGCGCCCTCCGACTGGAGCCATGCCGTGACCGCCGAGCCCGCGCCCTTCCGGATGCGCGTCCCGTCGGGAAGGTCGAGGCCCGACATGCGGGTCTGCGCCGTGAACGGCACGACCTCGCCCTCGGCGTGCCCGGCGACATCGGTCGCCTCGGCCCGGGCGAGCTCGACGATCGAGCTGCCCTCCGGTGTCGGGTCGGCGAGCGAGGAGAGCGCCGCGGCGCGGATGAGCTCCTCCTCCGGCACGTCGCCGATGCGCACGAAGGCGCTCGCCCGGCGGTTGCCGTAGGTGATCGTCCCCGTCTTGTCGAGCAGCAGGGTCGTCACGTCGCCGGCGGCCTCGACCGCCCGGCCCGACATCGCGAGCACGTTGCGCTGCACGAGGCGGTCCATTCCCGCGATGCCGATGGCCGAGAGCAGCGCCCCGATCGTGGTCGGGATGAGGCAGACGAGCAGTGCGACCAGCACCGTGATGCTGGCCGGCCGGGCGGCGAACGAGGCGATCGGGTTGAGGGCCAGCACGACCACGACGAAGACGATCGAGAGGCTCGCCAGCAGGATGCCGAGGGCGATCTCGTTGGGCGTCTTCTGCCGGGAGGCGCCCTCGACGAGCGCGATCATCCGGTCGACGAAGGTCTCGCCGGGCTTGGAGGTGATGCGCACGACGATGCGGTCCGACAGCACGCGGGTGCCGCCCGTGACCGCGGACCGGTCGCCGCCCGACTCGCGGACGACGGGTGCCGACTCGCCCGTGATGGCCGACTCGTCGACCGAGGCGATGCCCCACACGATGTCGCCGTCGCCGGGGATCAGCTCCCCCGCGGCGACCACCACGACGTCGCCGAGCGCGAGCTCGGCGGAGGAGACCTCGGCGGCCGTGCGCTCGGCGCCGGCGTCCCCCGCCGCGTCGTAGTCGGCGACGCGGCGCGCCACGGTCGAGGTGCGGGTCGCGCGCAGGGTGTCGGCCTGGGCCTTGCCCCGGCCCTCGGCCACCGACTCCGCGAGGTTCGCGAAGAGCACGGTGAGCCAGAGCCACCCGGCGATGACGCCCGTGAACGACCACGGCACCGCCGTCCCGCCGGATTCCGCGGGGCCCCCGAGGAACGGCTCGGCGATCGCGAGGGCCGTCGTGAGCGCGGCGCCGACCCAGACGAGGAACATCACCGGGTTGCGCCACTGCGCACGCGGGTCGAGCTTGCGGAACGCGCCCGGAAGCGCGGCCACGAGCTGGCTCCACGAGAACGCGCCCCTCGGCGCGCGGCTGCCGCCCTTCGCGGGAGCCGGGGTGGATGCGAGTGCGGTCATGGTGATCAGAGCCCTTCCGCCAGGGGACCCAGCGCGAGAACGGGGAAGTAGGTGAGTGCTGTGACGATGACGACGACGCCCACGAGCAGCCCCACGAACAGCGGCCGATGGGTCGGCAGCGTCCCTGAGGTCGCGGGCACCGTGTCCTGCGCCGCCAGCGAGCCGGCGAGCGCGAGCACGAAGACGATCGGCACGAAGCGGCCGAGCAGCATGGCGACGCCGAGCGCGGTGTTCAGCCAGGGGGTGTTCGCGGTGAGACCGGCGAAGGCGGAGCCGTTGTTGTTCGCCGCCGAGGTGAAGGCGTAGAGCACCTCGCTCATGCCGTGCGCACCGGGGTTCCACACCGAGGTGCTCGCGACGTCCTCCCGCACCCCGGGCAGCGCGAAGCTGAGGGCGGTGCCGGCGAGCACGAGGAACGGCGTCACGAGGATGTAGAGGCTCGCGAGCTTGATCTCGCGCGGCCCGATCTTCTTGCCGAGGTACTCGGGGGTGCGGCCCACGAGCAGCCCCGCGATGAACACCGCGATGACGGCGATCACGAGCATGCCGTAGAGACCGGACCCCACCCCGCCGGGGGCGAGCTCGCCGAGCATCATGTTGAGCATCGGCATCATGCCGCCGAGCGCTGTGAACGAGTCGTGCATCGCGTTGACGGCGCCCGTCGAGGTGAGCGTCGACACCGAGCCGAAGAGCGTCGTCCCGGCGATGCCGAAGCGCGTCTCCTTGCCCTCCAGCGCACCGCCCGCGAGCTGCGGAGCGGTGCCGGCGCCGGCGAGCTCGAACGCGGTGAGCGCCGCGGTCGACGCGAGGAACAGCACGCCCATGGCGGCGAGGATCGCGTAGCCCTGACGAGCGTCGCCCACGATGCGTCCGAAGGCGCGCGGCAGGGAGAACGGGATCACGAGCATGAGCAGGACCTCGAAGAGGCTCGTCCAGCCGCTCGGGTTCTCGAACGGGTGCGCGGAGTTCGCGTTGAAGAACCCGCCGCCGTTGGTGCCGAGCAGCTTGACGGCCTCCTGCGAGGCGACCGGGCCGCCCGGCAGCGACTGCGCGCCGCCGGCGAGCGTGGTCACGTCCTGGAAGCCGGCGAAGTTCTGGATGACGCCGCCGGCGAGCAGGACGAGCGCCGCCGCGACCGAGAACGGCAGCAGGACGCGGCCCAGCACGCGCACCAGGTCGACCCAGAAGTTGCCGATCGTGCCGGTGCGGCGGGTCGCGAAGCCGCGCACGAGCGCGACGGCGACGGCGATGCCGACCGCGGCCGAGACGAAGTTCTGCACAGCGAGACCTGCGAGCTGCACCGTGTAGCCGAGCGTCAGCTCGGGCGAGTACGACTGCCAGTTGGTATTGGTGACGAACGAGACCGCGGTGTTGAACGAGAGAGGCTCGCTCGGCGCGGGGAGGCCAAGCGAGTACGGCAGCCACTGCTGCCCGCGCTGCAGGAGATAGAGCAGCAGCACCCCGACGAGCGAGAAGGCGAGCACACCGCGCAGGTAGGCCTGCCAGGTCTGCTCGGTACGCGGGTCGACGCCGATGACGCGGTAGACGCCGCGCTCGGCGCGCCCGTGCCCGGGGGAGGTGAAGACCCATGCCAGGTAGTCGCCGAGCGGGCGGTGGAGCACCGCGAGCACGAGGGCGACGGTCGCCAGCGCGGCGCCGGCGAGAAGCCAATCCATCAGAACCTCTCCGGCTTCACGAGGGCGACCACGAGATAGACGATGGCGGCGACGCCGAGCACCGCGGCGAGCAGCTCGAAGACGATCACAGCCGCTCCACCGCCCGCCCGATGAGTGCCACGAGGGCGAACAGGGCGATCACGCCCAGCACGTAGATGAGATCCAGCACGCTGCGATGCAACACCCGCGCGCGGCACCGCGGATGCCGTCCTCACGGAATCCATACGGCGACGGGCCAGATGCTCACGCGACCCTCACGCCGGGACACCGGGGCGCGCGGGCGCGATCGTGCGCGGGAACGCGGCCGAGTCCACGTGGGGCTGCCCCACGGCTCGCGCTTCGAGGCCACCGGCCGCCTCATCGAGGGGCCGGCGAGCCGCGACCTCGCGAGCCGCGAGCGCGCCTGACCGGCGTCAGCCCTTCGCGGCCTTCTGCAGGGTCTTCTCGTCCACGGGCGCCTCGCCCGAGGCGCGGAGCTCCGCGTAGTAGGCGCGCGCCTCGTCCTGGCGCTGCTGCTCGCCGCCCGAGGCGAGCGGAGCGCGCACGAGCTCGGGGGTGAGGCCGAACGCGGCGACGAGCTCGAGCGCGTGCTCGCGGATGCGGGGCAGCAGCCGGTCGTCGATGTACGCCGTGATCGCCTCCGCACGCTGCGCCGAGAGGCGCCCGTGCGTGAGGTACCAGGCGGCGTCCTTCTCGATGAGCCCCAGCCCGAACAGGTCGCGCAGCCAGGTGAGCACCTGCTTCGTGTCGCCCTCCGGCACCTTCGCGAGCGCCCGCGTGAAGGCCTCCCACTGCAGCAGCTCGCCGTGTGCGCGCGCCGTCCTGATGAGGTCGTTCTGGTGGCGGTTGAAGAGCGCCGCCGCGTCGACCGGCGAGAGCTTGGATGCGGGGCGCAGCTTCGCGGCGAGCTCCGCCACCGCGGTGTGCACGCGGTCGGTCAGCAGCTGACGCTGGGACGCCTCGTCGCGCACGAAGCCGACCGAGCGGGCGGTGGAGCCGAAGTCGGCGATCGCCTGCCCAAGCTGACGCAGGCCCGTGCGGTTGACCGCGGCATCCCCCACCTGACCCGCCACGTACTGCGCGAGCGCGCCGGCATCCGCCTTCGCGAACTTGCGGGCGTAGTCGGTGAGCAGCCGCTTCGCGACGAGCTGGAGCAGCACGTTGTTGTCGCCCTCGAAGGTGGCGTAGATGTCGAGGTCGGCGCGCAGCTGGGTGAGGCGGTTCTCGGCCATGAATCCGGCGCCGCCGCACGCCTCGCGTGCCTCCTGCAGGATCTCGAGCCCCGCCCAGGTGGACAGCGGCTTGAGGGCGGCGGCGATCGTCTCGAGGTCCTCGCGGGTGGCGGGGGTGTCCTCGACGCCCGAGAAGACCCGGTCGAAGATGTCGAGGAACTCCTCGTGCGCGAACGACATCGCGTACGTCTGCGCGAGTCGCGGCAGCAGGCGACGCTGGTGGCGCTGGTAGTCGAGCAGCACCTCCTCGTCGCTCGTGCCGGCCGTGAACTGGCGACGCTGGCTGCCGTAGGTGATGGCGATGTGCAGCGCCAGCTTCGAGGCGAGCGTCGAGGAGCCGTCGAGCGAGACGCGGCCCTGCACGAGCGTGCCGAGCATCGTGAAGAAGCGGCGACCGGGGCTCGCGATCGGCGAGGTGTAGCTGCCGTCCGCGTCGACGGAGCCGTAGCGGTTCAGCAGGTTGGTGCGCGGCACGCGCACGTGGTCGAAGGCGAGCTTGCCGTTGTCGATGCCGTTGAGGCCGCCCTTGAGGCCGTCGTCCTCGCTCGAGACGCCCGGAAGCAGCTGCCCGTCGGCATCCCGGATGGGCACGTAGACGGCGTGCACGCCGTAGTTGACGCCCTTCACGATGAGCTGCGCGAACACCACCGCCGCGCGCCCGTGGAGCGCCGCGTTGCCGAGGAACTCCTTCCACGCCGCACGGAACGGGGTGTTGATCACCCACTCGTCCGTCTCCTCGTCGAAGGTCGCCGTCGTCGCGACCGAGGCGACGTCCGAGCCGTGACCGATCTCCGTCATCGCGAAGGCGCCGGGGATCTTCAGGCTCATCGCATCCGGCAGGAAGCGCTCGTGGTGCTCCTCGGTGCCGAGGTGCAGGATGGCGGCCGCGAACAGCCCCCACTGCACGCCCGACTTGATCTGCAGCGAGGGGTCGGCGAGCACGAGCTCCTCGAAGGCGGCGATGTTGCCGCCGTGATCGTCGCGCCCTCCGAAGCGGGCCGGGAAGGCGCGGTGCACGGCGTCCTCCTCCACGAGCCGGTGCAGCTGACCCAGCACGCGCTCGCGGTGCTCGGGGTAGCTGAGCCCGCCCTGGAACCAGAACTCCGGCCGCGCGACGACCGCGCGGGAGGCCTTGCGGTCCTCGGCCCAGCGGCCGAGCAGGTACTCGGCGAGCCAGTCGACGTCGACGGTGAGCTCGGCGGATGCGGTGGCCGCGTCGCGGGGCGTGGACACGTCGTCGGGAAGCTCGGCCGCGGGGGCCTGCGCCTCGCGGGTCTTCTCGCTGGTCGGAACGGCGTCGGTGCGCGTCATGGCGTCCTCCATGAGGGAGATCGAGGGGATGACCTCACGGTAGGTCGGCTCGGGCCCGGCGTCGACAAGCTCGTGCGGGCGCACCAACCGCCTCGGGCCACCCTCGCCGAGCCTTGTCGGAACCTGCCAAACGGACCCGGTGACCGTTCAGGAACCGGCTGCAGCGGTGAAGACCGCCCGCGGCCCGTCAGCCCCGGCGTGCGGCGCGACCATGACGGTGAACTCTCCGGGCTCGGTCTGCCAGCCGGACGCCGTCCAGTGCGAGAACGCGCGAGCGGGAATCGGCACCGACACCACCACGGATTCGCCCGGTTCCGCCGCCACCCGCACGAACCCGACGAGCCACCGCGCGGGGTAGTCGACGGACGAGGAGCTGCGCTCGGCGTAGAGCTGGACGACGTGCCCGCCCCTGCGTGTTCCCGTGTTGCGGATCGTCACCCGCGCCTCCAGCCCGTCCGACTCCGCGGCCGGCGGGAGAAGCTCGAATCCGTCCACGGCGAACGAGGTGTACCCCGACCCTTCCCCGAACCACCAGCGCGGCGCAGTGTCGGCGCGCCACCAGGCGCGGTACCCGATATGGATCCCCTCCTCATAGCTGAGCACGCCGTCCCGAGGGCTGACGTCGAGCACCGGCACATCGGGCAGCGCCACGGGCCAGGTCGTCGGAAGGCGCCCGCCCGGCTCGGAGACACCGGTCAGGACGTCGCCGAGCGCCGCCCCGTACTCCTGCCCGCCGAACCACGTCAGCAGGATCGCGGCCGCGTCGTCCGCCCACGGCAACTCCACCGGCGACCCCGCGTTCACCACCACGACCGTCCGCGGATTCGCCGCCAGGACGCGCCGGGCGAGCTCGTCCTGGCGTCCCGGAAGCGCGAGAGAGCTGCGGTCGAATCCCTCCGACTCGACGCGCGCATTGGTTCCGACGACGAGGATCACGGCATCGGCGCGGGCGGCGACCCGCGCGGCCTCCTCCAGGAGCCGCTCCGGCTCGGAGTCATCGGCCTCGACCCCGAACGAGAACGCCATCGCGCCGTCCAGAACCGAGTCACCGGTGGGACGCGTATAGCGCACCCGCAGCTCGAGCGCGACCCCCGCAGTGACCGCGAGACGTTCAGAACGCGTCGCGGGCGACAGCAACGCCGCGCCCAGGTCCTCTCCCTCGGACACGGTCTCGAGATCGAGGTGCGGGATGCCGTCGACCTCGATCCGCACCCGTCCGACGGCCGAGAAGCCGAGGAGAACCTCGCCGGTCTCGGTCGGCGTCCAGATGGTGGTGGCCTCGAGCACCGCGGTCCGCCCGACGGGTGCGTCTCCGCCGAACCACACGAAGCCGGTGGCGAGGCGTTCCTCCACATGGATCTCCACCCCGTCCGCATCCCGGAAGGAGAGATGGGTTCCCGGCTCTCCCGTGACCGGATTGAGGGTCTGGGCGAGCGGCAGCTCGGACAGCCCGAGCTGCACGACTGCTCCGCGGGCATAGGTCACCTCGGCCTCCGGGAACGCGGCACGCACTCCGTCGAGCGGCGAGATCACGCGCTCCGGCAGCACCGTGGCAGACCCTCCTCCCTGCGAGCGGGCCGCCTCGGCGTTGTGGCCTATGACAGCGATCCGCGCCGGACTGTCGCCGAACGGGAGGATGCCGTCATTCTGGACCATCACGATGCCGGCGGCCTCGGCGTGACGCGCGAACCGGCGGCCGTCGACCGCCGCGGGCGGCGCGGGGAATGCGAACCCCTCCAGCGCGCCCACGCGGGCTGCGAGGAGCAGGATCCGCCGCACTTTCCGGTCGATCGCCGTGACGTCGACGTCGCCCTTTTCGACGGCAGCGACGAGGGCGTCGCCCCAGGGCCCGACGGGCCCGGGCATCACGAGGTCCTGCGAGTAGCGCGCACTGTCGAGGCTGCGCACCGCGGTCCAGTCCGAGACGACGACGCCGTCGAAGCCCCACTCGCTGTTCAGCGGCACCTCGAGCAACTCGTTCTCGGTCGCGGTGGCGCCGTTGATCGAGTTGTAGGAGCTCATGACGAGCCACGCACGCGCCTCGACGACCGCCGACTCGAATGCCCGCAGGTAGAGTTCGCGCAACGCACGGTCCGTGACCCGCACATCGACGGTGAAGCGATCCGTCTCGAAGTCGTTGGCGATGTAATGCTTCGGCGTCGCGGCGACGCCGTTCTCCTGCAGCCCCTCGACGTATGCCGCCGCGAGCTCCGCGGTGAGAAGCGGGTCCTCGCTGAATGCCTCGAAGTGGCGCCCGCCGAGGGGCGAGCGGTGGAGGTTGATCGTCGGCCCGAGCACGACATCGACACCCTTGCGGCGAGCTTCGGCGGCAGCAACCGCGCCGTAGGCTCGAGCGATCGCCGTATCCCACGACGCGGACAGGGCGGATGCCGACGGCAGATTGAGCGACGGGGATCGCTCGTCCCACACCGGCCCGCGAACCCCCGAGGGCCCGTCGGACAACACCATGCTCCTCAACCCGATCTCGGGCAACGGTACGGTCGACCAGAAGTCGCGTCCGGTCAACAACTCCACCTTGCGAGCGAGCGTGAGACGGGCGAGCAGGTCATCGAGGCGGGGATCGTCGAGGTCCATGGCTGCTTTCGAGTCGAGAGAAGAGGTGCGTGCAGGGTCGGTCATGGCCGGTCTACACCCGACCAGTGCTCCACGACGTCCTCGTAGACGCCGCGGGGGTCATCGCCTTCGCCAGCCAGCCGCGCGTGTGCGGCGCCCGCGGCGACGGGCTCCCAGTCGAGGCCCGTCCCGTCCGCGAGATCGAGGATGGCGGACGAGGTGAGGCGGCGGCGTTCGGACGCGGCGGGCCCCGAACAGGAGGAGATGTGCCTCTCCCCCCGCCGCGGCCTGGGCGAGGGCCATGCGTGCCGCAGGGAGCCGGTAGATCCAGTCGGTGAGCAGCTGCTCGCGGGCGACCGCCGCCGAACCCGCCCGGGCGAGTTGCCGATCTACGAGGGCGACCGCCTGCGCGTCGCCGACTCCCCATGCGACCACCTCATCGACGAGCGAGACGCGATCGGCGTTCTCGAATAGCTCCGGCTGAGCCACCCGGAACGCGCCGATCTCGTCCGTCGTGCTCGAGAGCAGCATCCGGATGCCGCGCGTCGTCCCGCTCTCGACGACGCGCATCGGGTGCCCGCTCAATACGCCGCCCGGTACGCCTGCGTCATCGACGACCGCGAGCGCGCGGGGACGGATGCCGTTGCGCTGTGAGATCTCCTGGGTGATGACGTCCTGCATCGCGGCGTCGACCATCCCGGGAGGGGCGCTGAGCAGCGCCGCGGGGTCGGCGACACCGGTTCGCGTCACGAACTCGTCGGCGATGAGTCGCGCGCGGGGCGCGGGCATGACCCGCGACGCGCAGCCGGAGAACATCGCCGCAGCGCCGAACAGCCCCTCGGCCGCGGGGGCTGCCAGGAGCCCGGCGATCGAGAATCCACCCGCGCTCTCACCGAGCAGGGTGACTCGACCCGGGTCACCCCCGAACGCGGCGATCTCCTCGCGCACCCAGCTCAGCGCTGCGATCTGATCCCGCAACCCCAGGTTCGAGCTCGACTCGAATGGCTCCCCGAGGTGCGCCAGCTGAGCCCACCCGAAGGGGCCGAGCCGATAGTTCAGCGAGACGACCACGACCCGGCCCGTTGCTGCGTACGGGCGCCCGCTGGTCCCGACGACCGAGCTCGCACCGTGCTCGAAGCCGCCCCCGTAGATCCAGACGAGCACGGGGAGCGGAGCGTCGATGTGGCTCGGGCGCCAGATGTCCAGCTGGAGGCAGTCCTCGCCGACGTCTGCTCCGAGCTCGGCATAGAGCGGGGGGCTCTGATAGGGCGCCGGTCCCGCCGTGTCGGCATCGCGCAGCCCCTCCCAGGGCGGGGCCGGCTGGGGTGCGCCGAAGCGATCCGCCCGCGCGAACGGCACGCCGAGGAAGGCGTCTACGCCATGCGCGGCGACGCCGCGCACCGTCCCGCGCGATGTCGTCACCGTGGGTCGGGTCACGACTCCTCCAGACCGCGAACCACCTCACGGGCGACCCGGCTCAGCTCGATCGCCTTCGGGTCCGCTCCACCGGGCGCCTGCATCGGGTACGGCGTG
>Ga0207420_1001354_pt1 | contig 15278 bp, 3 predicted proteins | sample ThiBio_inoc_biof_FD_183941 | JGI IMG/M metagenome (GOLD analysis project Ga0207420, IMG submission 183941) | Wastewater bioreactor microbial communities from Cape Town, South Africa - Thiocy_inoc_biof (SPAdes) | ecosystem: Engineered > Bioremediation > Thiocyanate > Unclassified | place: South...
CTGGTGTGCGGCGTGGATTACGTGCGGCTGGACGCCGACACGCGCATGTTGCACGCCGCGCCGCTGGGCTTCGATGCGTCGACCCTGGAAATCTGGGGCGCGCTGCTGAACGGCGGTCGCGTGGTGGTCCATCCCGAAACGATCCCCACCGCTGCCGGCCTGGCCGCAACCATTGCCGGCGAAGGGGTCGGCACGGCGTGGCTGACCTCGTCGCTGTTCAACGCCGTGGTCGACGAGGCGCCGCGTCGGCTGGAGGGATTGCGCCAGCTGCTGATCGGTGGCGAGGCACTGTCGGTCGACCATGTGCGCCGCGCGCTGGCGGCCTTGCCCGGCGTGGAGATCATCAACGGCTACGGCCCGACCGAGTGCACCACGTTCACCTGCACCTGGCCGATCCCGCGGGACCTGCCGGCCGACGCGCGCTCGGTGCCGATCGGCCGGCCGATAGCCGACACCCGCGTGTACGTGCTCAATCGCGCCGGCGAGCTGGTGCCGACGGGCGTGGTCGGCGAGCTGCACGTGGGCGGCGACGGCGTGGCGCGCGGTTACCTCGGACGGGCGCAGCTGACCGCCGAGCGTTTCGTGGCCGATCCGTTCGGCGCCGCCGATGGCCGCCTGTATCGCACCGGCGACCTGGTGCGCTGGCGCGACGACGGCGTGCTGGAGTTCGTCGGCCGGCGCGACGGCCAGGTCAAGATCCGCGGCTACCGCATCGAGACCGGCGAGATCGAGGCAGCGCTGCTGCGCCAGCCCGGCGTGCGCGCCTGCGCCGTCGTGCTGCGCGATGACCCGCCGCTGGGCAAGCGCCTGGTCGCCTACGTGGTCCCCGCCGCCACCCGCCCCGACCAGCCGGCGCTGCGCCGCGGCTTGGCTGCCGAACTGCCGGAGTTCATGCTGCCGGCCGCGTGGATGGTGCTGGACGCGCTGCCGGTCACCACCAACGGCAAGCTCGACCGCGCCGCACTGCCGGCGCCGGGCAGCGCACGGCCGGAACTGGCCACGACCTACGAAGCCCCGGTGGGCGAAGCCGAGACGCGCCTGTGCGCCGCCTTCGCCACCAGCCTCGCGCTGGACAAGGTGGGCCGCCACGACAACTTCTTCGAGCTGGGCGGCAGCTCGCTGCTGGCGGTGCGGCTGATCGATCGCTTGCGCCGCGACGGCGATGCCGCGCTGGACGTGCTGACCTTCTTCCGCGATCCCACGCCGCTGGCGCTGGCCCGCCACCGCGATCACGCCGGCGCCGACGGCATCGAACCGGCGCGCCTCGCCCGCCCGCGTGCCGCCGGCGCGCAAGCCGGTGCCGAGCCGATCGCGATCATCGGCATGAGCGGCCGCTTCCCCGGCGCCGCGGACATCGAGAGCTTCTGGCAGAACCTGTGCGAGGGACGCGAGTCGATCACCCGCTTCGCGCCGGGCGAGCTCGACCCGTCGATCCCGGCGAGCCTGCGCGACGATCCGGCCTACGTGCCCGCGCGCGGCGTGATCGACGGCGTGGAGCTGTTCGACGCCGCGTTCTTCGGCATCAGCCCGCGCGAGGCGGAGTTGATGGACCCGCAGCAGCGGCTGTTCCTGGAGCTGTGCTGGGAGTGCCTGGAACGCGCCGGCCATGCGCCCGGCGCGCAGGACGGCCCGGTCGGCGTGTTCGCCGGCATGTACAACGCGACCTATTTCCAGCACCACGTCAGCGCGCATCCCGACCAGGTCGGGAAGCTCGGCGCGTTCCAGGTGATGCTGGACAACGAGAAGGATTTCATCGCGCCGCGGGTGGCACACAAGCTGGACCTCACCGGTCCCGCGGTGAGCGTGCACACCGCCTGTTCCACCTCGCTGGTGGCGATCTGCCAGGCGATGGAGAGCCTGCGCAGCGGCCAGTGCGAGATGGCGCTGGCCGGCGGTGCCTCGATCACCTGTCCGCCGCGCAGCGGCTACCTGTTCCAGGACGGCGCGATGCTGTCGCCGGACGGCCACACGCGAAGCTTCGACGCCGAGGCGAGGGGCACGGTGTTCAGCGACGGTGCGGCGGTGGTGCTGTTGAAGCGGCTGGCCGACGCGCAGGCCGATGGCGACCCGGTCATCGCGGTGATCCGCGGTGGCGCGATCAACAACGACGGCGGCACCAAGGCCAGCTTCATGGCGCCCAGCAGCGAGGGCCAGGCCGCGGTGGTCGCGATGGCGCAGCGCAACGCCGGCGTCGACGCGCGCAGCATCTCCTACGTGGAAGCGCACGGCACGGCCACGCCGATCGGCGATCCGATCGAGGTGGAGGGCCTGGTCAAGGCGTTCCGGCGCGACACGCCGGATACCGGCTTCTGCCGCCTCGGTTCGGTCAAGAGCAACGTCGGCCACTTGGTGATCGCCGCCGGTGCGACCGGCGTGATCAAGACTGCGCTGGCGCTGGCCGAGCGGCGGATTCCGCCGAGCCTGCATTACGCCGCGGCCAACCCGGCGATCGACTTCGCCCGCTCGCCGTTCGTGGTCAACGATCGCCTGCACGACTGGACCAGCGCGCCCGGCGTACCGCGCCGCGCGGGCGTGAGTTCGTTCGGCGTGGGCGGCACCAATGCGCACGTGGTGCTGGAGGAAGCACCCGCACCGACGCCGAGCGAGGCGACCGCCGGGCCGCAACTGCTTTTGCTGTCGGCGCGCACGGCCACTGCACTGGGTACGGCGGCCACGCGGCTGGGCACACACCTGGCGGACTCTCCGGAAGTCGAGCTTGCCGACGTGGCGTGGACGCTGGCGGTCGGACGCAAGGCCTTCGCCCATCGGCTGGCCGTGGTCACCGAGTCCGCCACCAGCGCCAGCGCGCAGCTGGCCAGCGCGGAAATCGCCGCGGCGGCGACGCGCAGCACGCCGGCGCGGGCGAGCGACGTGGTCTTCCTGTTCCCGGGCCAGGGCGCCCAGTACGCCGGCATGGGTCGCGCGCTGCATGCCAGCGAGCCGGTGTTCCGCGACGCATTCGACGCTTGCGCCAGCGCCTTGCGCAAGCAGGGCGGTTTCGATCTCGCCGCGTGCGTGTTCGCCGACGACCCGGCCGCGCTGCTGCCCACGGCGGTGATGCAGCCGGCCACGTTCGCCATCGAATACGCGCTGGCGCAGTGGTGGATGAGCCTGGGCGTCAGGCCGGCGGCGATGATCGGCCACAGCGTGGGCGAGTTCGTGGCCGCCACGCTGGCCGGCGTGTTCAGCCTGCGCGACGCGATCGCGCTGGTGGCGCGGCGCGGCGAGCTGATGCAGGCGCAGCCACCGGGCGCGATGCTGTCGGTGCGGCTGCCGCTGGATGCATTGCAGGCACGCCTGCCGGCGGATCTGGCGCTGGCAGCGGAGAACGCGCCTGGCGCCTGCGTGGTGGCCGGGCCGGCCGAGACGGTCGAGGCTTTCCGGGCGGCGCTCGAAGCGGACGGCATCGCCGCGCGCCTGCTGCAGACCTCGCACGCCTTCCATTCGGCGATGATGGAGCCGGTGCTGGCACCGTTCCGCGAGGCGCTTGCCGCCGTCGAACTGGGCCGCCCGCAGCTGCCCCTGGTGTCGACCGCGCTGGGCGACTGGCTCGACCCCGCGCAGGCCGGCTCGATCGATTACTGGACGCAGCACCTGCGCGTGCCGGTGCGCTTCTCCGGCGCGCTGGCGCGGGTGCTCGACGCGCCATCGCGCGTGCTGCTGGAAGTGGGGCCGCGCCACACGCTGACCACGCTCGCCCGACAGCAACTCGGTACCGCGCGCGAACGCATCGTCGCCGTGCCCAGCCTGGCCGATGCGGCGGACGTGGAGCGCACGGCGCTGCTGCAGGCCGCGGGCCAACTCTGGTGCCGCGGCATGGCGCTTGATCCGGCACGACTCGACCATCGCGCGCGCCGCCGCCGCGTGCGCCTGCCCACCTATCCGTTCGAACGCCAGCGCTGCTGGCTGGATGCCGCACCCGCCACGGCGCCCGCGCCATCGTTCGCTGAACCGACACCCGTCGCCGCCGCGCCCGCGGCCGAGGAAGCCCCCATGCCGCAAGTCGCCATGCCCGCCGATCGCCGCCCCCGGCTGGTGAACCAGCTCAAGGCGGTGTTCGAGGACATCACCGGGATCGAACTGGACGACGCCGACAGCACCAGCAACTTCATCGAGCTCGGGCTGGACAGCCTGATGCTGACCCAGGTCGCGCTGCACCTGTCGCGCGTGTTCCCGGTCAAGGTGACCTTCCGCCAGTTGATGGTCGACCACGCCAGCCTGAACCGGCTGGCGGCGTTGCTGGACGAGCAGATGCCGCCGGACGCGTCGACGGCGGCGCCAGTTGCCGCGCCGGTCGCCGCCCCCGTGGCTGCGCCGACGCTCGCCGCGCCAACGCTTGCCGTGCCGGCGCTGCCGACGGCGGGAGCGGGCGGCAACGACTACGTGCGTCACGTGATCGACCAGCAGATGCAACTGATGGCACAGCAGCTGGCCTTGCTCGGGGGAACGGCGAGCGCCGCCGCACCCGTCGCGCCCGCACAGCAAGCAGCACCACCGGCCAGCGTGGCGACGCCACCGGCGGCAGCACCCGTGTCGACCAGCGCGGATCGCGACGAGGAAGCGGCGCTGGCGCACACCCGCTACGACGTCAAGAAGGCGTTCGGCGCGATCGCGCGCATCGACAACGGCCAGCTGGAACTGTCCCGCCACCAGCGCGAGCGGCTCGATCGTTTCATCGAGCGCTACGTCGCGCGGTCGCGCAAGTCCAAGCAGTACACCGAGGCGCAGCGCCCGCACATGGCCGACCCGCGCGTGGTGAACGGCTTCCGCCCGCTGACCAAGGAGATCGTCTACCCGCTGGTGGTCGAGCGCTCCAAGGGCTCGCGCCTGTGGGACCTGGACGGCAACGAATACGTGGATGCGCTGAACGGCTTCGGCATGAGCCTGTTCGGCTGGCAGCCGGATTTCGTGCTGGAGGCCATCCGCCGCCAGCTCGACCTCGGCTACGAGATCGGCCCGCAGCATCCGCTCGCCGGCGACGTGGCGCGACTGGTGTGCGAGGTCACCGGACACGACCGCGCCGCCCTGTGCAACACCGGTTCGGAAGCCGTGCTGGGTGCGCTGCGGGTCGCGCGCACGGTCACCGGGCGCAGCACCGTGGTGCTGTTCAGCGGCTCCTACCACGGCATCATCGACGAGGTGATCGTGCGCGGCACGAAGAAGCTGCGTGCGGTGCCGGCCGCGCCCGGGATCATGCGCAACACGGCGGAGAACGTGATCGTGCTGGACTACGGCACGCCGGAATCGCTGGAGATCATCCGCGCGCGCGCGCACGAGCTGGCCGCCGTGCTGATCGAGCCGGTGCAGAGCCGGCGGCCCGACTTCCAGCCGGTCGATTTCCTGCGCGAGGTGCGCAAGATCACCGCCGCGTCCGGCACGCTGTGCATCTTCGACGAGATCGTCACCGGCTTCCGCGCCCATCCCGGCGGCACCCAGGCGCTGTTCGGCATCCAGGCGGACCTCGCCACCTACGGCAAGGTGGTCGGCGGCGGTTATCCGATCGGCGTGATCGCCGGCAAGCGCGAGTTCATGGATGCGCTCGACGGCGGCAGCTGGCAGTTCGGCGACGACTCGGTGCCGACCGTGGGCGTGACCTATTTCGCCGGCACCTTCGTGCGCCACCCGCTGGCGCTGGCGGCGGCGCAGGCGGTGCTCGAACACATCAAGGAGCAGGGCGCCGGCCTGCAGGAGCGGCTCAACGCGCGCACCACGGCGATGGCCGCCGAGCTCAACGCGTTCTGCGACGAAGTCGGCGCGCCGATCGCGGTCAAGCACTTCGCGTCGTTCTGGAGGACCCAGTTCCTGGAAGATCATCCCTTGCAGGATCTGCTGTTCGCGATGATGCGCAGCCGCGGCGTGCACATCCTGGACAACTTCCCCTGCTTCTTCACCTCCGCGCACAGCGAGGCGGATTTCCGGCAGATCACGCAGGCCTGGAAGGATTCGGTGATCGAACTGCAGGAGGCCGACTTCCTGCCGCGGCGCACCGCCACCGCCCGCACCGTGATGGACGCGCGCCAGCCGCCGCTGCCCGGCGCGCGCATCGGCCGCGAACCGGACGGGCGTCCGGCGTGGTTCGTGCAGGTTCCCGGGCAACCGGGCAGCTACACCAAGGCAAGTTGATCGCGATGAGCATCGGAACCCCAGCCAGGGACGCGGCGCTCGCCGTCGACTACGACCCCTTCGCCGACGGCACGCTGTCGCGCGTGGTGCCCAGCACCGAGCCGCAGCGCGAAATCTGGCTGGCCGACCAGCTCGGCGCCGAGGCTTCGCTGGCCTACAACGAATCGGTCTCGCTGCACTTGCGCGGCGTGCTCGATGCGGCCGCGCTGCACGCGGCGTTGCAGTCGCTGCTGGATCGGCACGATGCGCTGCGCGCCAGCTTCGGCCCGGATGGCGAAGCCCTGTGCATACGCGAGCAGGTGAGCTTCGAGCTGCCGTTGCTCGACCTGTCGGCCGCCGATCCGGCGCGGCGCGAGCAGGCCGTGGCCGAGCGTCGCGCCGCGGTGGTGGAAACCCCGTTCGCGCTGGGCCGCGATCACCTGCTGCGCGGCGAGTTGCTCCGCCTGGCGCACGACGAGCACGTGCTCATCCTCACCGCCCATCACATCGTCTGCGACGGCTGGTCGTGGTGGGTGCTGGTGCGCGAGCTGGGCACGCTGTACGCGCAGCGGCTCGGCCACGCGGTGGAGGCGCTGCCGCCGGCCGAAGCGTTCGCCGACTACGCGCTTGCCCAGGCCTGCCAGCCGGATGCCGCATACGCGCAGGACGAGCAGTACTGGCTGGCGCGCTTCGCCGGCGAGATCCCGGTGCTCGACCTGCCCACCGATCGCCCGCGCCCGGCCCGCCGCAGCTTCGGCTCCGCTCGCGAGGACTGGACGCTGGATGCGGAACTGGTCGCGGCGATCCGCCGCCTCGGCGCGCGCCAGGGCGCCAGCCTGTTCGCCACCTTGCTGGGCAGTTTCGCCGCCTTGCTGATCCGGCTGGCACACCAGTCGCGGGTGGTGATCGGCATCCCCACCGCCGGGCAGGCGATCGACGGCCACGACGCCCTGGTCGGCCACTGCGTCAACACCTTGCCGCTGCTGTTCGAGCCGGACCTGGACCGGCCCGCCGCGCTGGCCATCGAGCAGGCGCAAACCACCTTGCTCGACGCGCTGGAACACCAGCGCCTCACCTTCGGCAGCCTGCTGCGCAAGCTGCGCATCGGCCGCGACCCTTCGCGCCTGCCGCTGGTCAGCGTGATGTTCAACATCGACCAGGCGCTGGACCACGAGGACTCGGCGTTCCCCGGCCTGCAGCTGGAATTCGCCAGCAATCCGCGCCGCTACGAGAACTTCGAGCTGGCGATCAACGCGGTGCAAAGCCATGGCGAGCTGCGCCTGGAATGCCAGTACAACCGCGAGTTGTTCGACGGCGCCACGATCCGCCAGTGGCTGGGGCACTACCAGACCCTGCTGCAGGCGATGGCCGCCGACGACTACACGGCGTTCGGTCGGCTGCCGCTGCTGGCCGACATCGAGCAGCGCAAGGTGCTGGAGAAGTTCAATGCCACCCACGTCGACTATCCGGCCGGGCAGTGCATCCATGAACTGATCGAGGCGCAGGTGGCGCGCACGCCGCAGGCGATTGCCGTCAGCCATGAAGGCGCAACGCTGAGCTACGCCGGGTTGAACGAGCGGGCCAATCGGCTCGCCCATCACCTGCGCGCGTCCGGCGTGCGCCCCGACCAGCGCGTGGCGATCTGCGCCGAGCGCTCGCTGGAGCTGGTGGTCGGCCTGCTGGCCATATTGAAGGCCGGCGCGGCGTACGTGCCGCTCGACCCGGAATATCCACCCGAGCGCCTGGCCTGGATGCTGCAGGACTGCGCGCCGGCAATGCTGCTGACCCAGCAGGCGCTGGTGCCGCGGTTGGCGCCGCTGGCGCCGGCCGTGCCGCCGTTGGCGCTGGACCAGGCCGCGCCGGCATGGGCCGAGTGCGAGGCATCCAACCCGCTCGCGGCGGCAAACGGCCTGCACGACCGCCACCTCGCCTACGTGATCTACACCTCCGGCTCCACCGGCCTGCCGAAGGGTGCGATGAACGAGCATCGCGGCGTGGTCAACCGGCTGCGCTGGATGCAGGAGATGTTCGCCGTCGATGCACGCGACGTGGTGCTGCAGAAGACGCCGTGCAGTTTCGACGTCTCGGTGTGGGAGTTCTTCCTGCCGCTGATGAGCGGCGCGCGGCTGGTGATGGCGCGTGCCGGCGGCCATCGCGATCCGGCCTACCTGGCCGACACCATCCGGCGCGAGCAGGTCAGCACGATCCATTTCGTGCCTTCGATGTTGCACGCCTTCCTCGACCACGGCGATACCGCGGCGTGCGCCAGCCTCAAGCAGGTGATCTGCAGCGGCGAGGCGCTGCCGGCGGTACTGGCCGCGGCGTTTTTCCGCCAGTTGCCCGGCGTGGGCCTGCACAACCTGTACGGCCCGACCGAGGCGGCGGTGGATGTCACCGCGTGGGCGTGCGTGGCCGGCGACGACGCATCGAACATTCCGATCGGCCGCCCGGTGGCCAACACGCGCATCTACATCCTCGATGGCTATGGCCAGCCGGTGCCGGTGGGCGTGGCCGGCGAGATCTTCATCGGCGGCGTGCAGGTCGGTCGCGGCTACCTCAACCGCGAGACGCTGACCACCGAGCGCTTCCTGCCCGATCCGTTCGCCCACGACGCCGACGCACGCATGTACAAGACCGGCGACCTCGGTCGCTGGCGTGCGGACGGCAACATCGAATACCTCGGCCGCAACGATTTCCAGGTGAAGCTGCGCGGTTTCCGCATCGAGCTGGGCGAGATCGAACACCGCCTCGCCACGCACCCGGCGGTGGCGCAGGCGGTGGTGCTGGCGCGCGAGGATCGCCCCGGCGACATGCGCCTGGTTGCGTACATCGCCGGCGCGGCTGGCGCCAGCGCCGATCCGGCGGCGCTGTCCGCGCACCTGCGCGCGAGCCTGCCCGAGTACATGGTGCCGGCGCATTACGTGATGCTGCCGGCAATCCCGCTGTCGCCCAACGGCAAGGTCGATCGCACGCGATTGCCGGCACCCGACACGGCGGCGGGCAGCGGAGCACGCGAACAGCAGGCGCCACGCGATGAACTCGAACAGCGCGTGGCCGCAGCGATGGCCGCGACGCTCGGCGTGGACGCGCCGGGCGTGGACGACAACTTCTTCGACCTGGGCGGCCATTCGCTGCTGGCCTCGCGCTGGATCGCCCGGCTCAATCGCGAACTGGGGTTGACCCTGTCGTTGCGCGCCGCGTTCGACGCCCCCAGCGTGGCCGCGATGGCGGCGGCGATCCGCGCGCTGGGCGCCGATCCGGCCCAGGCCCGCCCGGCGCCGCCGTCGATCCCGCGGCTCGCCGATCGCGACACCGCGCCGCTCTCGCTGATGCAGCAACGCGTCTGGTACCTGGAGCAGCTCAATCCCGGCCAGGTGGTCTACCACGCGCCGTCCGCGCATCGCCTGCGCGGGCCGATGAACGTGGCGGCCTTCGAACAGGCGCTGCGCGACATGGTGCGGCGCCAGCCGACCTTGCGCACGGCGATCGAGCTGGACGACAAGACCGCGGTCCAGCACATCCATGCGGCGGCTGGAGGAGCTGATCGCCGAGCCGTTCGACCTGGGCACGCCGCCGCTGTTCCGGGTGAGGCTGTTCCGGCTCGCTGCGGACGAACACGTGTTCTTCTTCATGCCGCATCACGTGATCTGGGATGGCTGGTCGTTCGACCTGCTGTACGAGGAGATGTCGGCGCTGTACGCCGCGCGTGCCGCCGGCCGGGAACCTGCATTGCCGCCGCTGGCGGTCGAGTACGCCGATTTCGCCGCGTGGCATGCGCAATGGATGCGTGGCGACGAGCTGAAGCGCCAGCTGGCGCATTGGCGCAAGCGCCTGGCCGGCACGCTGGAGCCGCTGGCGTTGCCGGTCGATCGCCCGCGTCCGCCGCGCATGAGCGGCGCCGGTGCCACCGAGTGGATCCATCTGCCGGCGGACCAGGCGGCGGGCATGCGCCAGCTCGGCCAGCAGGGCCAGGGCACGCTGTTCATGGTGTTGCTGACCGCCTGGTGCGTGCTGCTGCATCGGCTCAGCGGGCAGGGCGAGGTGATCGTGAACACGCCCGTGCGCGGTCGCGACACGCCCGAGCTGGAACGGGTGATGGGCTTCTTCGTCAACGCGCTGCCGCTGCGCGTGCAGCTGGAAGACGGCGCCTCGTTCCTGGACGCGCTGCAGGCGGTGCGTGGCGTGGTGCTCGATGCGTTTGCCTGCGCCGACGTGCCGTTCGAGCAACTGGTGATCGACCTCGACCTGCGCCGCGACGACAGCCGCCCGCCGCTGAGCCAGGCGATGTTCTCGTTCCAGGACGTGCGCCTGCGCCCGGGCCGCTGGGGCGAGCTGGAACACCAGAACATCCCGGTGTTCCAGCACGGCGCGGCTGACGACGTCGGGCTGTGGTTCATCGAGCACGCGCAGGGACTTTCCGGCGGCCTCACCTACAACACCGACATCTTCGACGCCGCCAGCGTGGCGCGCTGGATCGATTACCTGCGGCAGATCCTGGCGCAGGCGGTGGCCTCGCCGCAGCGCGCGCTGGGCGACATCGAGCTGATGGACGCGGCGGAACGAACGCAAGTGCTCGTGGAGTGGAATGCGACCGCGGTGGACTACGACCGCACGCTGGGCCTGCCCGCGCTGATCGAGGCGCAGATGCGCGCCGCGCCGCAACGCATCGCTGCCGAGTGCGGTGGCGAGCGCGTCGACTATGCGTGGCTCGACCAGGCCAGCCGCAACCTCGCGCTGGCGCTGGGTCGTCACGGCCTCGGTCGCGGCGACCGCGTGGGCATCTGCGTGCCGCGCAGCCTGTCGATGCTGGTGGCGGTGCTCGGCGTGTTGCGCAGTGGCGCCGCCTACGTGCCGCTGGACCCCACCTTCCCGCCGGATCGCCTGCACTACATGGCCGAGCATGCGCAGCTGCCCCATGTGCTGGTCACCGACGCGGCACTGCTGCCGGCGGCGGTCGCCGAAGGTCGCGAACTGCTCGACGTCGACGCACTGGCCGCGCAGCCGGCGGGCGAGGGCAACTTGCCGCCGGTGCACGGCGACGACACCGCCTACGTGCTGTACACCTCCGGCTCCACCGGCAAGCCCAAGGGTGTCGCCGTGCTTCACCGCAACCTGGTCAACTTCCTGCTGGCGATGGCGCGCGAGCCGGGTTTCACCCGGGACGACACCGTGTGCGCGGCCACCACGCTGTCGTTCGACATTGCCGGGCTGGAGCTGTACCTGCCGCTGACCGTGGGCGGGCGCGTGGTGATCGCCACCGACGAGGAGCAGCACGATCCGAACCGGATGTGGGACCTGATCGAGCGCAGCGGCTGCAACGTGCTGCAGGTGACCCCCTCGGTGCTGCGCCTGTTGCAGGATGCCGGGCGGGATCGCGCGCTGGATCAGCTGCGCCTGTTCGTCGGCGGCGAAGCGCTGCCGTCGGCACTGGCGCGCAACATGGCGGGGCGCTGCCGCGAGCTCTGGAATCTGTACGGCCCCACCGAGACCACGATCTGGTCCAGCCTGGCGCGAATCCGCCCGGATCTCGATACGGTGCCGCTGGGCAAGCCGATCGCCAACACGCGGATCTACGTGCTGGACGCGCAGGGTAGGCCATTGCCGCCGGGCGTCATCGGCGAGATCTGGATCGGCGGCGATGGCGTGGCCGCCGGCTATCTGTTCCAGCCCGAGCTGACCGCCGAGCGCTTCGTCGACGATCCCTTCGTCGGCGGCACCGCGCGCATGTATCGCAGCGGCGACCTGGGTGCCTGGCGCCATGGCGTGCTGCATTTCCACGGGCGCGTCGACCACCAGGTCAAGCTTCGCGGTTTCCGCATCGAGCTGGGCGACATCGAGGCCGCCGCCGACAGCCACCCGGCGGTGCACGAATCCGTGGCGGCGGTGCGCCGCTTCGGCGACAACGACCTGCGCATGGTGCTGTACGTGGTGATGGACGGCGACGTCGAGGCGGGTGCCCGCGAGCTGCGCGAGCACCTGCGCCAGCGCCTGCCCGGCTACATGCTGCCGCAGCACATCGAGACCCTGGCGCAGCTGCCGAAGACGCCCAACGGCAAGATCGATCGCAAGCAACTGCCCGAGCCCGTCGCCGCGGCGGTCGTGGCGCAGCAGCGTCCCGGCCGGCAGGCCGAGCCCGCGACCGACGCGATGAGCGATGCGCGCGAACTGTATCTCGCCGGCCTCTGGCGCGAGCTGATCGGCGTCGAGGAGATTCGCCGCAACGACAACTTCCTCGACCTCGGCGGGCACTCGATGCTGGCGGTGGAGTTCGCCAGCCGGGTGCGCAAGGAGACCGGCGTGAGCCTGCGCCTGCTGAACGTGGTCACCGGCACGCTGGCATCGCTGGCCGCCGAGCTGCCCGAAGCCGGCGCGGGTTCGCCGCGACCGGCGGAAGGTTCCCTGTGGTCGCGTCTGCGCAAGCGCCTCGGAGGGGGCTGAGGTGCGGGCTCGACGAGGGGCGTGCGCGGAACGTGCACCGTGCCAGCCTGTCGCCCGCGGCGACTGCTACCATCGTGTCAGCCCCGCCGACGGTGCGGGGCGGGTTGGCGAGCGAATGCACGCGTGCATCCGTCCATGGGGCGCGGCACCGATCGTGATGGCCTGGCTCAGTCGTTTCTTCACCCCGAGTCACGCGCTCGATCCTGATCACGCCGCATGTTCACATTAAGCCTTCTCTACCTCGCGCTCACCATCGTCCGGCCACAGGATTTCTTGCCCGCGCTGGAGGGCATTCCGCTGTTGCCGGTGGTGCTGCTGCTGGCTTTCGCGGCGTGGATGATCCGTGCCGGCAAGAATTTCGACGCGCCGCAGTTCCTGCTGTTGCCGGTGTTCCTGCTGGTAGGCATGGTGTCGATGGTCGCCAACCACTGGTTCGGCGGCGCGCTTGCGCTGCTGGAGAGTTTCGGCCCCATCGTGATCGCCTTCTTCGTCTTCGCCTCCGCCTGCACCACGCAGCGCCGGGTGACCATCGCGATGGCGGTGTTCGTGCTGTGCGCCTGCGTGCTGGCCCAGCACAGCATCGTGCAGGCGAACACCGGCATGGGCTGGACCGGCGTACCGCTGGGTGAGGACGGGCGCGTGCGCTACGTGGGCATCTTCAACGACCCCAACGACGTGGGCCTGCTGTTTGCCGCCACGCTGCCGATGGCGTTCTTCCTCAGCAGCGGGGGCGGGTTCCTGCGCCGGATCTGGTGGCTGGCCGCCGCGGGCCTGCTGCTGTACGGCATCTACCTGACCAATTCGCGCGGCGCCATGCTGGCGGTGCTGGTGGTCGGCGGCATCTTCGTATGGAAACGCCGCGGCATGTTCACCGCCGGTGTGCTGGGCGTGCTGGGACTGGTGGTGATGCGCCTGCTGTCCTCGCGCATGCAGGAGCTGGACCCGGACGAGTCATCGGCGTTTGGTCGGGTGGATGCCTGGTACGAGGGCATGCACATGTTCTTCTCCAACCCGCTGCTCGGCGTCGGCCCCGGCAACTTCACCGACTACAATCAGCTCACCGCGCACAACTCCTGGGTACTGGTGCTGGCCGAAACCGGGTTTCTGGGCTACACCCTGTGGCTGGCATTCACCACCTACGGCTTCTGGATGATGATGACCGTGATGCGCCACCAGCCCGAAACGGCCGTCGAGTCGGCGCAGGCCGGCACGTGGCAGGGCGAGCGGGCGATCGCGTTCACCCTGCTGTTGTCGCTGTACGGGCTGTTCTCCGCGGCGTTCTTCCTCAGCCGCAGCTACACCGTGGTGATGTACCTGCTGGTCGCGCTGGTGGTGGGCCATTACATGGGCGCGCGCCTGCGCTGGCCGGGCGTGCCGCTGCTGCGCCTGACCGATCACTGGATGCGCTGGCTGGCCGTGTCGGTGGCCACCATCGTGGCGTTGTACGTCATCACCACCATCTTGCTGATCGGCTCATGAGCATTCGCAGCGGCGCCTTGCGCAACACCCTGTTTTCCTCGATCGGCATCTACGTCGAGTACTCGCTGGGGATGCTGGCGGCGATCCTGATCGCGCGCCAGCTGGGACCGCAGCATTACGGCATCTACGGCCTGTTCATCTGGTTTGCCGCGATCGGCGTGGTGGCGACCAACTCGGGCATCACTACCGGCGTGATCAAGTTCGTCGCCGAGCTGCGCGGCGCCGACCAGCACGAGCTGATCGTGCCGGTGGTGCGTTACCTGCGCCGCATGCAGATGTGGCACCTGCTCGCGGTGATGGCGCTGGCGCTGGCGCTGTACCTGCTGTTCGGCGCACGTTTCGCCGCCGACCTGCGCGTGACCGAGTTCGTCATGCTTGCCGCCGCCGTGGCGTTGCGCGCGCCGTACATGTTCAACATCGCCGTCGCCAAGGGTTTCGAGGCGTTCGACGCCACCGCCAAGGTCAGCCTGATCTCCGCGCCGCTGAACCTGCTGATGGTGGCGGCGGCGATGCTGATGGGGGCGTCGATCTTCTGGTTCCTGGTGGTCTACCTGATCTCCGGCGCGGTGTTCCTGCTCACCTCGCGCCACCAGGCGCGGCGCCTGCTGGCGCGGCATGCCGGCGCGGGGGCGGTGCCCGAGGTGTTGCAGCAGCGGGTGCGCCGGCACCTGCGCATCGTCTCGGTCACCATCATCCTGGGCTTCCTGATCGCCAGCGACGTGGAGATCCTGTTCCTCAACCTGTTCGACAGCGCCGCTTCGGCGGGCTATTTCAAGGTCGCCTACCAGCTGGCGACCGGGATCATGCTGCTGGTGCCGGGCGTGTTCGGGGCGGTACTGCTGCCGATGATGGCCAAGGCGCAGAGCCAGGGGCGCGAGGCCGGCGGCCGGCGCTTCGTCGCCGTGACCAGCTATCTCGCCCTGCTGGCGGCGCCGGTGGTGGCCTTCGGCGGCACCTTCGCCGGCGCGGTGATCGGCCTGCTGTATGGCGCGACCTATGCCGCCGCGGCGCCGGTGTTCGGCTGGTGCCTGTTCGCCTGCGCCATGGGCACGGTGACCCAGGGCGCCACCAGCCTGCTGGTCAGTGCGGATCGGCAGAACGTGGTGCTGATCCTCACCATCATTCTTGGCGTGCTGAAGATGCTGCTTGATTACGTGCTGATCGCGCGGTTCGGTCTGTACGGTTCGGTGGCGGCCATCGTGATCCTGTTGTTCGTCATCGCCGCCTCTTACCTGACCATCGGCATCCGCATCAGCGGC
>Ga0207420_1001395_pt1 | contig 14925 bp, 10 predicted proteins | sample ThiBio_inoc_biof_FD_183941 | JGI IMG/M metagenome (GOLD analysis project Ga0207420, IMG submission 183941) | Wastewater bioreactor microbial communities from Cape Town, South Africa - Thiocy_inoc_biof (SPAdes) | ecosystem: Engineered > Bioremediation > Thiocyanate > Unclassified | place: South...
GCGCGCGCCGCGCCGCCCACACCGCCGCGCCGATCGCGGCCAGCCACAGCCACCCGCTGGCGCGCAGAAAATCGCTCAGTCCGATCAGCGCGCGGGTGAGCCACGGCAGGGTCTGCTGCGTGTTCTGAAACACGTTCACCACCTGCGGCACCACGTAAGTCAAAAGGCCGAGCACCACCGCGCCGGCCACCAGCGTGACGATCGCCGGATAGACGAAGGCGAGCCCGACCTTCTGCCGCAGCGCCTGCCGGGATTCGGTGTAGTCGGCCAGCCGCTCCATCACCTCGCCCAGCCGCCCCGACTGTTCGCCGGCCGCGACCAGGGTGGCGTACAGCTCGGGGAATACGCGCGGATATTTCTGCAACGCGCGCGCCAGCGAATGCCCCGCCAGCACCTCGCCGCGCACCCCGGCCAGCACCTGGCGCTGATAATCGGTATCGGCCTGCTCGATCAGGGCGTTGAGCGTCTGCTCCACCGGCAGGCCGGCGGCCAGGAGGGTGGCGAACTGCCGCGTGACCAGGGCGAGCTGCGTGCCGGACAGGCCGCGCCGCCAATGCCAGCGACCGCCGCCGCGCCCCATCGATTCGTCGGACACGCTCGCCACCTCGGCCGCCAGCCAGCCGCGCTCGCGCAGCCGGGCGCGCAGCTGGCGCGCGGTGTCGGCTTCCAGCACGCCCTTGTGCAGGCGGCCGGCGGCATCGTAGGCCTCGTAGCGAAATGCAGCCATGCGCCCGCCTTCAGCTCTCGCGCGTCACGCGCAGCACTTCTTCCAGCGCGGTGTCGCCGGCGCGTACCCAGCGCATGCCGTCCTGGCGCAGGCTGACCATGCCGTGCGTCAGCGCATGGGTGCGCAGATCCTGTTCGGCGGCACCGTCGTGAATCATGCGGCGCAGCGTTTCGTCGACGCTGAGCAGCTCGTAGATCCCGGTGCGGCCGCGGTAGCCGGTCGAATTGCAGTGGGCGCAGCCCGCTGCCCGGTACAGCGGCCCATCCGGCGCGGGCGGCCCCAGCGCCGCGACTTCGCTGTCAGCCGCTGCGTGCGGCTGGCGGCACAGCGGGCACAGCCTGCGCACCAGGCGCTGACCGAGCACGCCCAGCAGGCTCGACGCCAGCAGGAAAGGTTCGATCCCCATGTCGATCAGTCGCGTCACCGAGCTGGCGGCGTCGTTGGTGTGCAGCGTCGCCAGCACCAGATGGCCGGTGAGCGAGGCCTGCACCGCGATCTGCGCGGTCTCCAGATCGCGGATCTCGCCGATCATGATGACGTCCGGGTCCTGCCGCAGGATGGCGCGCAAGGCCCGCGCGAAGCTGAGGTCGATGCGCGGGTTGGCCTGGGTCTGGCCGATGCCGTCGAGGTCGTACTCGATCGGATCCTCCACCGTCATGATGTTGAGCGCCCCGGCGTCGAGCCTGGAGAGCGCCGCATACAGCGTGGTGGTTTTGCCCGAGCCCGTCGGCCCGGTCACCAGCACGATGCCATGCGGCCGGTGGATCAGTTCGTCGAGCCCGGCGAGCGTGGCTTCGCTCATGCCGAGCCGTCCCAGTTCGAGCCGCCCCGCCTGCTTGTCGAGCAGGCGCAGCACCACGCGCTCGCCGTGGCCGGTAGGCAGCGTCGACACCCGCACGTCGACCGGCCGCCCGGCCAGGCGCAGGGTGATGCGGCCGTCTTGCGGCAGGCGTTTTTCGGCAATGTCGAGCTGCGCCATCACCTTGATGCGCGACACGATCGCCGCGTGCAGCGCGCGCTTCGGCTCGATCACGTCGCGCAGCGCGCCGTCCATGCGAAAGCGCACCACCGAGCGCGTCTCGAACGGCTCGATGTGGATGTCGGACGCATTCTCGCGCAGCGCCTGCGTCAAGAGCGCATTGATCAGGCGGATGATCGGCGCGTCGTCCTCGCTTTCCAGCAGGTCGGCCACCTCGGGGATGTCCTGCGCCAGCTGCCGCAGATCCATCCCCTGCTCCATGTCGTCGACCAGATCGGCCGCCTGGTTTTCGCCGCGCGCATAGGCCTGCGCCAAAGCCTGCTCGAACGCTTCCGCCGTCAGCACCTGCGGCTGCAGCGGGCGCTTCAGGATGCGCCGCACCTCGGCCAGCGTCGTCGACTCGGCCCCCTCGCGCAGCCAGATCTCGATTTCATCGCCGACGCGCCGTCCCGCCACCACCCCGCGCGTCCGGGCAAACCCGTAGGGCAGCAGCGCGGCAAGCTGCGGATCCGGAATGGGGGGAGCGGAGGTGTCCATGGCGTTCATCGGGATGCCGGCGATTGCGGCTGGCCGGCGGACGCGGGCAGCGTCGGGTTGGTCAACTCGGGCAACGGGTTCATCTGCATGTCGGGCAGAATGAGATGCGGCTGCATACGGAACTCGGCCTGCTTCTGGCGGATGAAATCGTAGCGCTCACCGGTCATCGCATCGGTGCTCGCCGTATCGCGCAGCACGTGCGGCCGCAGGAACACCATCAGGTTGGTTTTCATGCGCTTGCGCTTTTCCGACTTGAACAGATGGCCGAGCAGCGGAATGTCGCCCAACAGCGGCACCTTGTCGATGCCATCCTGCATGCTGTCCTGGATCAGGCCGCCGAGCACGATGATGCGGCCGTCGTCGACCAGCACCGTGGAATCGATCGAGCGCATGTCGGTGATCACGTCGGTCGCGGTGGTGGTGGGGCGCAGGCTGGAAATTTCCTGGTAGATCTGCATCTTGATCGATCCCCCCTCCGACACCTGCGGGCGCACCTTGAGCGTCAGCCCGACGTCGCGGCGCTCGATGGTCTGGAACGGCGTCGGCGTAGTGGTCGAGCCGGTCTGCGCATACTGGCCGGTGATGAACGGCACGTTCTGGCCGACGACGATTTTCGCCTCCTCGTTGTCCATGGTCATCAGATTGGGCGTCGACAGGATGTTGGCGTTGGCGTCCGACTCGAGCGCGCGCGCCAGCGCGCCAAGATTGAGCACCTCGCCCAGGCCGGGAATGTTGATCGTTCCGCTGACGATGCCGATGTTCAGGCCCTGCCCCACGGTGCCGAGGTTGGCCGCGGCGTCGAGGATGTTGCTGCCGCTATTGCGGCCACCGAGGTTGGTGCCGCCGATGATGTTCGTCCCGCCTTTCCCGACGCCGCGCAGGTCCTGCCACTGGATGCCGAATTCGGCCGCCTTCTCGGCCGTGATTTCCACCACCAGCGCCTCGACGAACACCTGTGCGCGGCGTGCGTCGAGCTTGTCGATCACCGCGCGCAGGGCGTTATAGGTCACGTCCGGCGCGCCGATGACGAGCGAGTTGGTCGCCGCGTCGGCGAGGATCATGCTGCCGCCGGCGGCACCGGAAACCGGCGTAATGGCCGGCGCGACGGCCGGCGCCGGCTGGGTGGACGGCGCGGCCGGCGTGGTGGCCGTCAGCCCGATGCGCTCCAGCGCGGCCGGCGCCTCGCCCGTCATAATGCCGCGCAGCGTCTCGGCCAGCTTCGTCGCCTCCGCGTTGCGCAGGTACACCACATGGATGTTGCCACTCGCCGCCCCCGCCACATCGAGACCGGCAACCAGGCCACGCAGCGTCTGGATGCGCGCGGGGTTGTCGCTGCGCACCAGCAGCGAATTCGAGCGTACGTCCGGCACGATCTGCAGCCGCGCACCGCCCGGCTGCCCCGCCGCCGCTGTAGCGTCGTTCATCAGCCGTCCCAGCGACTGCGCCACGTCCACCGCCGACACGTGGTTCAGCCGGATCAGGGCGGTGTCGTTCTCGCCCGGCTGGTCGACCGCCGCGATGACCGCGTTCAGACGGCGCACGTTGTCGGCGTAGTCGGTGATCACCAGGGTATTGCTGTTGGCGAGTGCCGCGACGGCATTGTTGGGGCTGATCAGCGGTCGCAGCACCGGCATCATCTGCGCGGCCGATTCGTACTGCAGCGGGTAGACCTGGGTGACGATGCGGTCGCCGCTCTCGTTCATCTCCTTGCCCCGGGTCACGCTGAAATCCTGCTTGGCGTCACCCTCCGGCACGATTTTCACCACGCCGTGGCTCTCGATCGCGGCGAAGCCCTGCATGCGCAGCGCCGACAGCAGGATCGGGTACACCTGGGCGCGCGGCACCGCCCTCGCCGAGGTGATGATCACCGTGCCCTTGACGCGCGGATCGATGACGAAATTCTTTCCGGTCAGTTCGCCCACCGCCTTGATCACCGAGGGAATGTCGGCATTGACGAAATTGAGCACCACCGGATCACGCGGAGCCTGGGCCCACGCCTGCGTGGAGGGCCAGGCCAGCGCGGCCAGCAGCACGCCCAGGGTCAAACGGCGAGACAAGCCCGATCGTGTTTTATTCATCTCGTTCATCGTTTCACTGCAGCCTGTAAGAAAGAATAAGCGGCCTGCCCTGACGCTCGCCCACCACGGTGAGGCGCTGCGCGCCCGCCGTGCCGGACAATTGCCGCGCGAAATCCTGCATGCTGGCAACCGGCATGCCATTGACCATGCGCAGCGTGTCGCCGCTCTGCAGGCCCAGCCGCGCCGCCAGCCCGTCGCCGGCCACCGAGGTCAGCAGCAGGCCGGACAGCGGGCCGCTCTCAAGGCGTGCCTGCACCCCGAGGCTGCGCGGGTCGGCCAGTGCCTGCTCGAATTCCTGGCGCGAGACCGGCGTATCGCCATCGGCCAGCGCGAGCGGCCGCCCCAGCGCATCGAGGTCGAGGCGTTCGCGCACGCCGCGGTTGAGCAGAACCAGATGGTCGGGCGCGATCGCGTCCAGCACCACGCCCGGCACGATCTCCTCGCCGGGCGCGACCGCCCGATCCGGCCCGTCGCCGCCTACGATCGCCATCGCCTTGCCGTCCCGTGCGGCGAACACCCCGCGCAGCTTCAACTCAAGCGCGGTCGCCTGCCCGGCAGGCGCGTCCGTCCGCCCCGACGCCGCGCCGAACAGATGCGCCGCATGCAGCGACGTCAGCTGCGTGTCGAGGGTGATGCCGGCGTCCGCACTGCTTGCCGGCAGCGGTGGCACCGGCGCGGCAAAACGCCAGGTCCAGTGCGCCAGCAAGGCGGCCAGCCCCAACAGCAGCAACAGATTCAGCGGCGCGCCCAGCCAGCGCACGCGGCGCAACGCGCTTACCGGGGCGTCAAGCGACATCGCATTCAACCTGGAAACTGCGGCGGGGCGCCCACGCCGCCGGGGGCGCCCCGCAAGCAACGCGGGATCGGACATGATGCGGAGAATCCTTCACTGCCCTACTCCTCGATGCCATAGCGCTTGACCTTGCGCCACAAGGTCGATTTGTCGATGCCGAGAATTTCCGCTGCCAGGGCACGGTCGCCGTGCGTCTCGCGCAGGGTCTTGCGAATGAAATAGGCTTCCACCTCGTCCAGGCTTTGCGGCGGCAGATAGTCGAGGGCGCGGCCGCGCGGGTCCTTCTGTTCGGTCAGCCGCGACGGCAGCACGGCGGTGTCGATCTGATCCGATTCGGCGAGAATGATCATGCGCTGAACGATGTTTTCCAGTTCGCGCACATTGCCGGGCCAGTCGTAGCGCATCAGCGCGCCGAGCACGGCGGTGCTGATGCCGCCGATGTGCTTGCCGAGGCGCAGCGTGTGCTTGTTCAACAGGTAGTAGGTCAGCAGCGCGATGTCTTCGCGCCGCTCGCGCAGCGGCGGAACGCTGATTTCCATGACCGACAGGCGATAGAAGAGGTCTTCGCGAAACTGGCCGGCTTCCACCAGTTCGGGAATCTGCCGGTTGCTGGCGGCAATCACGCGGACGTCGACATGAACCGGTTCGGTGGCGCCGGTCGGATAGAAGCTGCCGTCCTGCAGCACGCGCAGCAGCTTGGCCTGCAGGGCCATCGGTGCATTGTTGATCTCGTCGAGAAACAGGGTGCCGCCGTCGGCGGCCTCGAACAGGCCGGGCTTGTTGCGCTCGGCACCGGTAAACGAGCCCTTGCGGAAGCCGAACAGCTCGCTCTCAATCAGGTTTTCCGGGATCGCCGCACAGTTGATGGCAACGAAGGGCTTGCCGCTGCGCTTGCCGCGCTGATGGATCTGGCGCGCCACCAGTTCCTTGCCGCAGCCGCTTTCGCCGAAGATCAGCACACTGGAGTCGTACGCGGCGGCGGCGTCGATCAGGCGGTCGACGCGTTCCTTCGCCTGGGATTGGCCGATGATTTCGCCGCTTTCCTCGTAGGCGCGCGTTTGACGGCGCAGGCGCTGATTCTCGGTCGAGATCAGGAAGTAATCGAGCGCCTTTTCCACCACCGAGCGCAGCTTGGTGGTGTCGAACGGTTTCTGAACGTAATCGTAGGCCCCCTCCTTGAGGGCCTTGACGGCCGACTCGACGGTAGCGTAACCGGTAACCAGCACGACCTGGGTCCGCGGGTTCCGCGATTTCACGAACTTGAGCAGTTCAAGCCCATCGGCACCCGGCATGCGCAGATCGGTGAGCACGACGGCGGCGTCGTTGTTCTCGAGAAAATCCATCGCCTCGTGCGCATTCTCGGCGCTGGCCACCCTGAAAGCCATCGACGATTCGGCCAGTACGGCAAGAATCAGCTCGCGCATGTTGCGATCGTCTTCGGTGACCAGAATGGTCGGCACGGTTTCATTCATCGCGGCGTCGTTCGTGGCGACGTCGTTCATGCCGGCGTCGTTCATGCCGGCGTCCTTGCCGTCGTTGCGGAGGGCGGGAGCATCCTGCTTCATGATTGCGCACGCTCCAGATCGACGGCCGGAATCCTGACGACGAAACACGCCCCTTCGCCATGCTCGGCATCGTAGGCGATAAAACCGCCACGCTTGGTGACGATGGCCTGACTGATGGACAAGCCGAGCCCGGAGCCCTGCCCGACCTCCTTGGTGGAAAAGAACGGGTCGAACAAGCGGTTGCGGATATCCAGTGGCACACCCGGGCCGTTGTCCGCGATGGAGAGGGCGGCATAGGTGTCTTCCATCCAGGTACGCACGACGATGCGCGGCGACGGTATCTTGTCGAGTGCGTCGATGGCGTTGACCAGCAGATTGCCCAGGACGATATCGAGCTGGCCGCACCCGCCCTCGGCAAGCAGGGGCTCCTGGCATAGCTCCAGCACGATTTCGATACGGTAGCGTTTAAGCCGGCATTTGATGAATGTCTCGATCAATTCCCGCGCCATCTGGTTCAGATCGCAGATCTCGCCGCTGCACTTGTCCGTGCGCGCGTAGTCGAGCAATTCCTGCACCACATGCGAGCAGCGTTGCGTCTCGTCGGCGATGATGCGGGCATATTCCGCCAGTTTCGGATGGCCGGCCGCACCCCGATCGAGCAGTTGCGCATAGCCAAGGATATTGCCGAGGGGCGTATTCAATTCGTGCGCGACACCCGCCGCCAACTGGCCCATCGCCACCAGTTTCTCGCGCGTCGCAACGCTCTCCATCAGCTGCCGGTGCTCGGTGATGTCCTGCAGGATCAGCACCCCGCCCATGTCGTTTTCCTCGTCGCTGTAGAAAGCGAGATTGAGCGAGAAAAAACGCTTGCTGCCGTCGACCCTGAGCGCGATTTCCTGATTGCGGATGGCATGCTTGTAGAGAAAGGCGTCACGCAGCAATTCGCGGTCGCGCTCGTTGGTGTTGAGAAGCTCGAACAGGTTCGCGTCGATCAATCCGCCCGGCCGGACGCCGAACAACGCCTCCGCCTGACGGTTGGCGATGGTGACGCGCAAATCGTCGGCCAGGCTCAGCAAGGCGCCCGGCAGGCTTTGCAGAATGGTGTTGCTGCGGTTGCGCTCGTTGAGAAAACGCCCCTGGCATTCCTCCACGGTCTGAAATATCAGACGCAAGGTGGCGATCGTGGTGTTGTATTCCTGGATGAGATGGCCGACGCTGGTCCATGCGTGAGGCTCGATCGGCGTCGGCTCCAGCAGACCTTCGCGCGTACGGAGAATGCCCAGCTCGAGCCGCCTCAGCGCGGCCCATTCGCCAAGCAGGCGCACCGCCAGGAAGGCGAGCAGGGCACCGAACAACAAGAGCAGGTGCGGCTCGTCCCCGAGTGGGCCGAGCATGGCATACAGCATGCCGATGAACAACGCCATCGCAACCGGCAACTGGTAGCCGGGAAAGAATGGAATCGGCGGGCGCTGATTGGCCGTTCCCCGCAAGCTCAGCGATTTGATGGCGATACCTCCTGGCTGTTTGAGCGATGCATCACAAAAAAGCGCGGCCGCCAGTCACCCGGCGGCCGCACATCACGACTGCAGGGGACCGATCAGAAAATGAACTGCAAGCCGAGTGTAGCCTGATTGTAATCCTGCAGCGCCGGGTTGGTCGGATGCTGGGTATCGAAGGCGATGTCCGCGTATTCAAAGGTGATCTTCAAGCGCTGCCCGTCGAGATAGTAGTTCGCGCCCACGCTGTTCCATTTCTGGTCGTAATAATTGGCATTGCCGACCCTGATGCCGTAATCGGACTTTTCGTGGCGCGCGAAGAACTGCAGGCGGCCAATGCCGATCTTACTGGGCAGCATGTAGCCGGCCTTGACGTAGTAGCCCTTGAGATTACTGCCGATCGGCAACGTGGGATCGGGAGCCATGTTGATGGCATTGCCCGTGTCGTAATCGAAGTACGCCCCGGACAGCGTATAAACGCCGCTCAACGCCGGATATTCCATGAATACGTCCGTAGTCCATGCCTTGTAATCCTTGATGTCGCTGCGCATCACGTAGTTGCCGTAGGCGACGTCCTTCTGCATGTCGTAGGCGGCGCCGATGGTCAGCACCTTTTTCGTTCCCAGATAGGTTCCCAGATAGCCGTAGCTGGGCTCCGGCTCCCAGAAGCTGTAATGCACGCGGCCCGTCAGACGGGGATAGTCCTTGGCCACGTCGTTGCCCTCGCGGCCGTCGGCGATCATTAGACGATACTGGAGCCTGGCGTCCAGCAGGTTGCCCCAGACCGCCAGGCCGGTGTCGCGGCTGCCGCCAAACGGTGTGTAGGCAAGCGCTTCCGCGCGATCCAGCGTCAGCGGCTCGAGGCACGCTTCCAGGTTCTCCCGCGAGAAGGTGTTCTTGAAACGGCCGACAATGAAACGCAGGTCGTCACGGTAGTCCAGCGTCACATACGCATCGCGGTAATAGACGCTCTTGTCGTCGTTGCCGAGTTTACTGTCGTTGCCAGCCTCGAGCTGGGCATAAAACCCCACGAAGTCGTTGTACTGGCCGGAAAAGGTCAGGCGGTTGCGGCGCAGGAAGGCATCATTCGATGCGCCGCTATCGGTGGGCGAGGTGAACCCCTTGTGCTGCAGCCAGCCTTGCAGGGCATAGGTAAAGGTCAGCGAACCCTGCTCGCCAAACTCGATGGTGGGGCCGGCAACCGCGCTCAGCGGCAGCAAAGCGGCAAGGAGACCGGCCGCACGGATGCGGGACAATGAACGTTTCATATTATTTCGCTCCAGGAATGGCGTGGTAAGCGCCCTGCACCTTGGCAAGATCGCCCTTGTGGCAGCTGCCGCAGGCTTCAGCCGTGTTGTCGCGCGGCTTGGCGAGCATCTTCTCGTGCGCCACCTCCTCCTTCATGATGCGCGAGTTCCCCTTGTGGCAGCCTACGCACGAGTTGTTCACCTTGGCGTGCTGCGCATGCCAGGGCGCCTTGGTGGCATCCATCACCGGCGCGGGCGCGCGTTTGCCGTTATGGCACTTGAAGCAACTCGACGCCCCCAGGCCGCAGGCATTGGCGAGCGCGATCGGCGACAGCTGCACCACCCCTTCCGCCAGCGTCACCGTTGCTTCACTGCCCCAGCCCGCGGCTGTCTGCCCGGCCGAATCCTCAACATGCCGGCCAGCCAGACTGGCGAGCATGGCGGCACCCAGACCCAGCAGCGAGAGCATGACCCCGCCGCGCCAGATTTTCCCCAACAGACCACCCCTACCTTGGTTGCACTTCATCTTCCCTTCTCCTTTGTTCGTCACGCGTTGCGGGAAGCCCGTCCAGACTATCCAGGCGAGCACCTTCCGACTGCTTGAACCGGGCATCCCATGCCTTGCGTATATCCGCCTCGCTCGTACCCGTGGCACACGTACACGCCAGCGGCTTGTCGCGGTACTTGAGCCTGGGTTTCCCCGGCTCGGCCGCATCGATGGCCGGTGCCGTCAGCAGCAAGGCAAGGGCCATCACAGTGACTACGCCAGTTGATCGCATGGGCTTACGGCTCCCTTCCGTCATATCGACGCCTAAACTTAAGCACGTATCATGCCTGACATGATTATTCTTTTATAACAGTGGCTTAGCAAAAACCATTCAGCCAGTGCGATTGCACGACAAGCGGAACCGGGCGCAATCTTTCAAATTGCAATCGCACCGGACTCACGCCGGCTCGCAACCGCTCCCGTATTGCCGCCCTTTCGGCAGCCGAAGCGGGCCTGCCCGACACCCGCGAATGAAAAGGCAAGGGCTCTGCTCAGGGTTCCGCCCTGGCCTCGATGCGCAGCAGTTCATAGCGCGTTGCCACGGCCTCCTCAAGCGCGCGCCGCAACGGCGGCAGCGCCGCCGCCGGCAACTGGTCAGCGTTCTCCAGCGCATCGCGGTAGATGCGCTCGTAGTGTTCGGCCGGCAGCACCCGCACGACCAGTTCCACGCGCCAGTCGCCGTCCGCTGCGTGGAAGGGCTGGCGGAAATCGCGCGCTTCGCCGGCGGCAAGGCGGGTATCGGACAGCTCCCGCGTGATCGGCGTGTCGACGTTCCAGCCGATGACGTGGCGCCCCAGTTCGACGCGGCCGCCGCCGGCATCGCGGCGGTAAAACACAAGCTCGACCTTGGGCACCATGTAGGTCGGGAAATGGTGGCCGGCGCCGCTATTGCGCACCGTCGCCACCGCCTCATAGCGACCGTCGCCGAGCGGGGCCAGCTTCAGGGTCACGTCGATCGCGCGCCGCGTCATGTCGGGATCGTGAATGCCACGCCAGCGATGCTGGCGGTCCGGCATGTGGCAGGACTGGCAGGTCTGCCTGTCGGCGCCCTCCTGCGCGTAGCCGCTCGCCGCCCATTGCGCGTACGTATCCTCCTGCAGCTTGCCGGCCAGCCGCGGGCCGTTGTCCGGGAACTGGTGACAGTGCGCGCAGAAGCGGCTGTCCTGGAAGGCCTCGGTCGCGACGAAACCGCCATGCGGGCCGTCCCTGGCCACCTCGCCGCGCGGCGGCGGGCCGAAGCGCTGGTGCCCACGCACGTGGCAGGCCGCGCACACCAGGCCCTGATGCCCCAGGTCGGCGGGGACGAAATCCGGCGGCGGCTGCTTCGGAGCATTCGGCCAGCCATACTCCAGTGCCAGCAGCGCTTTCTGTTCGGCCAGCGGCGTATGGCAGCGCAGGCAGCGGTTGCCCTGCTCCTGGTTCATCAGCAGCAGCTGCCAGCGCAGGCCGGGGCCCATCGCCTTGCTGTGCAGGCTGGTTTTCCAGCCGGCGTACTGTTCGGTGTGGCATTGCCCGCAGGCCGCAGGATCGAGCGAGGCCTCCAGCGGCGAGAATCCCGCCGGAGGCGTGCCCTGCGGCGGCAGCGGCTCGGCCCAGTGACGTTCCAGAAACGTCTCGACCGCAGCCTCCGGCTTGTCGCCGCAGCCCGCCAGGAACGCGAGTGCGCAAGCTGCCAGCAGCCGCAGCGAACCCGCACGCGAAATGAGCTTCAACATCAATGACTCCATATCGTGACAGGGGCGGTCAGGATATCTGAGCGCGCCCCTCCCGCACCATCCGGCATACGGGTCCACACCGGGCCGTTCGGGAAATTGAGGCCATGAGACGGGGCCGGTCCAAGCTGTCGAACCCGGCAATCGTCAGGACCCGGTTGGGCGCCCCGGCGCTGCTGCGCCATCCGCAACGCGCATTTTTTACCGCGCGGTTCAATGCCCATGCAGTGCCTTCCACGCTGCATACTCAGACGGCCGTAAACCGTAGCGCGCCAGCACGCCCTCGTGCAGCCTCCGTAGCTCTTCGACAGTCAGTGCCTGTACGCCCGTTTGTTCACCCTCAGGAACACGCTCTGCCACGGCTCGCTGAATACTGGAGAGCGGGTCACGCTCCGGGTGCGTAATGACTTCGCGAATGGTCTGCTTGATGAAATCACGCCATGCCAGGCGAAGGGGATCGGGCTCCGCCAAGTCTTGTTTGATCGCCAGGTATTCCTGCGTAGAACGTTCGTAAGCCCAGACGTAAAGGTCACGCAGCAGCTCCACCCGGGTCATTTCGTACACGCCGAGGATGGCCCGGCTGTAGGCCTGCTCCGGTACGTCGAGGAAGGTGAGCGGACACAGGTTGGCGCGGAACAGCGGCAGATTCGCGACCAGCCGCGAGGTGCGCTTGTTGATATCGGCAAAGGGCTGCAGGTAGGGCACGTGCACCATCATGAAGAAGGACTGCTCGAACGGATCCTCAATCCGCTTAGCCTTGCCCAGCAATGCATCCAGCGCGTCTTCGATCTGCTGTGGCGTGGAAAGTGGGCGGTAAACGCTTTTCCCGATATCGACGGCATGCTGGCGAATTCGCCCCTCATCGGCCGGATTGGGCAGCAGGTTCTCCGCCAGGGCGCTGTGCACGTTCATCAGGGTGTAGCGGTTGAACCCGGCGCTGTCGATGTTTCCGACCAGCAGTTCGATCGCCGTCTTATGGTTCAGAATCATCTGGGTTTCGATGGCAGCCTTGCCCCGCGCGGCTTTGCCATGTTCGATGAGCTCGCGCGTGTCGAGCCGGGAGTAGGTGTTGCCTTCCAGATGACTCGATGCCCATGACAGATCGATCAGCAAGCGGCTCAGAATGGCGCGGCTGTAGGTGCCCGCAGGCGCATCAACACCAGCGGTTCTGCCCATTCTGTGCAATTGGCGGCGCAGCGGTTCCGACAGATACCAGGTCTCATTGGGGCGGTAGGCACCCGGAAAATCACGCTGGTAGCCGACGGGCTTGCGCGCTTCCGGAGGCTGGTCGATATAGGCAAGAATGTCCTGGCTGTCGGCAGACAGGGGAATGAAGGGAGGGAAGCGATCCGCGCCGGCGGCCAGTACGCCGCTGCCGGCGTGGGCGCCTGAACCCCAATAACGGCGGGCTCGGCCTTTGCCCTGTGCGACAACCTGGCCGCTCTCAATGAGCTTCGCGATCAGGCGCTGTGCTGTTCGCCTGGCAATGCCGGGGTGCGCGGCCAGGAGCTCGGCCAGCGTCAATCCGTTATCGGATGCCTGGATGCCGTTCAGCAAGTCTGCGGTCAATGACATAGTGGTGTTGGCGCCGTTTGAAGAATAGGTGGCGCAATTGTGGCGCAGTTATATGAACTGCGCCACAATTGTCGGCTGGCGTGGCGCAGTTCCTGGCAATCCGCACCGCAGGAGGCGAGATTCGACGTTGTGGACTCGCGACCTGAATCCAATGCCCCCCATTTGCACGCCATATAGCGTAGCGATATCGCTTGGCTCGCGGGCCGAACAACCCCTTCGCCTGCGTGCCGCTTCGCTTCATTCGCCGTGGCCGGCTTGCGCCGGGAATTGAACCCACAAGCCTGCGCCCGTTCCAGCGCACAAAAAAGCCCACGAGCGTATCGTGGGCCAGAGGAGGAGAGCAATCGTTCAGACGTTTGTCAGCCGCACGGGTTCGCTGTGTGTGCGGGATTTCCGGCGGTCGGGATGGTCTCGCCGTACTTGTAGGCCTTGTCGGCGTTGATGATGGCATTGGACGACTTGGCGTGGGCGTCGGTGATGTAGCGCTGGTTTACCGAAAGCGGGTTTGCCGCACGATAGAATGACTTCACGTCGGTGCGCCACGGCGAATCCTCGGGCAGGATCGCATTGCCGGTCGCGTCGGTGGTGACGCTTCCCGGGGTCAGCGAACTCCACTCCACCATCGCGCCGTCGTAGAAACGGGTCGGCTTGCCGAGGATCACGGCACTGGCGATGCCGGTGATCATCGCGCGGAAAGTCGTCTCGCAATAGGTGTAAACGACGTCCCCCGGCTGGTACGCATTGCCGACGCCTACATTGGCGTATGTTCCGTCGATAAAGCCCGCTCCGCTGACGTTGCCGTCGAGGTAAGCCTGCAACTGGGCCTTCGTCTTGTACGCAAACCCTTTTGTCGAATCCAGCAGATTCGTGTAGTCGAGCTGCAACGCCCCGAAAGGATGGCCTTGGCGAGCCCCCCCGTTCTGAGTGCAAATTGGAGTCGCCCCGCCCGGCGCACAGGCTGCCGCAGGGAAGTTACCTGCGTTGTCCGTCTCAGCGGCACTGTACTGATCTCGGCTGCGCGCATCCCAGATGAAGACGCCGTCGTTCAGACGATTGACGTCGGTCGCGGGCAGGATGCTCAGCATGTCGCCTACCGTGGCCTGCAGCGCGGTGTTGTCGACCAAGAGATCCTTGACCGAGGCGTGGCCGTTGCCGGGCGCCGCGCTCGCGGTTGCCTGGAAGTCGCCAGCGGCCATGCCGTTGCTGTTGATCCACTGGTTGCCGCCGTTGAGGATCGCCAGGTTTTTCTTGTCCACGCCCCAGTAGCGCAAGGCATACCAGATGCGGCCCTGCGCCATCGCATTGCCGGTGTTGCCGGTGCCCATGGCAGCGACGATCATGTCGTTCTTCGGATCGATGTTGAATTGCTTCAGCCGCGCATCCATGCCCGCGCCGTCCGGCACCATGCTGGGCGTTTCGATGACGCCGTTGCTGCGCGTCTGGATCCAGTCGCTGCTCGGCGACAGATAGGTGAACACGTTGGTGCCGTTGGGCTTGATGTATTCGGACCCTGCCGGCCCCGCCGCCACCTGCAGGATGACCAGTTTGCCGGTAATCCCCGCCGGACGATTGGCGAGCCAGTTGTCCTTCCAGCTTTTCAGTGTCGCCGCGCTGATCAGGCCGTTGACGTTGTTGTCGTAATTGGCATCCGACTCCTGGGCGATCGCCGCCGGCGCATTGACCGGAATCTGTTTCACCAGGGCGGTCTTGTCCTCGCCCCCGCCCCCGC
>Ga0207420_1001422_pt1 | contig 14648 bp, 6 predicted proteins | sample ThiBio_inoc_biof_FD_183941 | JGI IMG/M metagenome (GOLD analysis project Ga0207420, IMG submission 183941) | Wastewater bioreactor microbial communities from Cape Town, South Africa - Thiocy_inoc_biof (SPAdes) | ecosystem: Engineered > Bioremediation > Thiocyanate > Unclassified | place: South...
ATGAATGTACAATGGCTTCGCCAAAAAGATCTGTAATAGTCTTGCCGGCATAGGCATCGTGACGCAGGTGTTGCTTTTTAAGGGAAGGGAACTGGTCTGTTATTTCTTTTTTGGTGAATACAGGCACATCCTGATCGTTTACCGTATAGGTAATGAGCTGCTCGCGCTGACCGTTCTGATCAAAATCATTTAGCCAAAGACGCACGGGCATGCCGGGGGTCGGGCGCAGATAAAAGTTCTTGCCTATATTACCCAATACAAGGTCTGTAAGCCCATCGCCATTGAGATCTGCAGCCGCAAGACTTTGCCACCACCCATGCAGGTTTTGCAAGCCGGTTTGTTTCCATTCTTCAAAAACGGCTTTTTCTTTTTTGTATTGAAAAATGCGGGGCTGCATCCAGCTACCCGTGAGCACCAGTTCTTTTATACCATCTTTATCAAGATCTGTCCAGGCGGCTGCAGTAATCATTCCGCCCTGCAGCAGATCGGGACAAAGGCGGGCCGTGGCATCGGTGAAGTGACCTTTGCCATCATTTACAAAAAGATAGCTGGGTGGAGGTACGCCATACTGATAAGGCATACTGCGGCTGCCAATAAACAAATCCAGATCGCCATCACCGTCAAAATCGCAGGGCACAGCTACCGATATATTTGTATTGTTGACAGGAAAAGCATGCGAGGCCAGGGAATACCGGCCTTTACCATCGTTGAGGTAAAGACGATGCTGCAATTCACGCGAACCTGGCTGCGCATTATTGCCACCGGCGCCGATATAAAGATCAGCGTCGCCGTCATTATCTGCATCAAAAAACAGCACCGCCACATCTTCAAAGTCGGCATACTGCTCAAACACCGGCTGTTTATTCCTGACCAGTCCTGCTGGTGTATTGAGATATAACTGACCCGCCTGTCCTTTGGCCCCTCCAATATAAATATCTTCACGGCCGTCTCCGTTCACATCTTCTTTTGCAATCCGGGGCCCTTCTGCAGATAACATCTCGGGCAAATTACGTTCTGTATAAAAGTCAATATGATCGTCTTCCTGATGAGCATCGAGGTTGACAGGCAAAGACGTGAATAATGAATTAGCTGCTGCTACTGATTCACTGCCCGCCGATCCAATCCGGCCCTTACCTGTTGGTGCCAGCGTATGCAGTTGCCCAGGCTTTAGTGATCCGAAATTATCCGTCGTGCGATCGGGCCAGGTTACTACTACAGAATCGATACGGTTTATTTTGCCCAGTCCTATTACCTGGCGATAATCTACCGATGACTGAAAGCCGCGGGTAGGTATGAGTTCGCGCGAAAACACCTGGCCCCCCGCGTATACGCGTATCAGCGAACCTATGGCAAATGAATTGGCGCCCTGACCTTTTAACTGAATGCTGATGGCGCTGGCTGTGGAATCCAGTTCCTGCTGATGATTGCGGTAAACGAATGCCGGCCCGTTTACATTGCTTACTATCAGATCCAGATCCCCATCATTATCCAGGTCGCCATAGGCAGCTCCGTTTGAAAATGAAGGGGTGGTAAATCCCCATGCCTTTCCTTCATCGCTGAACTGCAGGTTGCCGCGATTGCGAAATGCTTTATTCAGCACTGGCGTGGAAGGCATTCTGTTTACGATACTGTCAACCTCTTCTTTTTCACCCGTAAGCACCATACGTTGTATGATATTGTCCGCAAAAAAATCGATAAAATCCTGGTCCGTCACATCGTGATAAATACCGTTGCATACATAAATGTCCGGAAGGCCATCATTGTTCATATCAAAGATGAGGCCACCCCAGCTCCAGTCAGATGCAGCCACGCCACTCAGAAAAGCCGTTTCGCAAAAGCTGCCATTGCCATCGTTGATCTGAAGTGTATTTTGAGTAAACTGGTTATAGAAGCCGTTCTTTTGTTTCAGCCGGTATACGTCAATCCCTTCAAATGAAGTGGTTTTCTTAAGCCGCTTATCATCATCCGGCAGCATATCAGTGGTAAAAATATCCGGATGGCCATCGTTATTTACATCAGCCATATCGGCTCCCATCGATGACAGGCTGGTATGCTGTACCCAGTTTTCCAGTTCATCTTTGAAAGTTCCGTTTCGCTGGTTGATGTACAGGTAATCACGTTCAAAAAAATCGTTAGATACATATACGTCCGGATAATGGTCGCCGTTTACATCGCCAACGGTCACACCAAGGCCAAAACTCATCAGACTGCCGTATATACCGGCTTCTTTGCTGACATCGGTAAAACGTCCATCATCATTTCTTAGCAGGCGATCTCCGCCTCCTTTGAGAAAATCGCGTACAGGCCAGTCAGCAGCACGCAGGTCGCGCCGGTTGGCATAATTTAGTGTATTTACCGGTATAAAGCTGTTATTGATGATAAAACAATCCAGGTCGCCATCCATATCGTAATCAAAAAAGGCAGCATGTGTGGCATACCCACCTTCGTTTTCTAACCCCCATGTTTTGGCCTCTTCCCTGAATGTAAGATCATGATTATTGATAAATAGCTGGCTGCGTGGCGGCGCTCCGTTTACATAACCGGCATTGCATACATAAATGTCAAGCCATCCATCGTGATTGATATCCACCATCACCACACCGGTACTCCAGTCTGGTTTATCTGCAAAACCCGCTTTGGCCGAAATATCATCAAACTGCCAGTTGCCTTTATTCAGAAAGAGTTTATTAGAGCCCATGTTGGCGGTAAAGAATACATCGGCCAGCCCATCATTGTTGATATCGCCAATAGCCACGCCGCCACCGTTATAAAAATTCCGGTAACTGAAAATATTGAAGTCTTTCCGGTTGGTAATGGAATTGGTAAAATTGATGCCGGAGTTTTCGATCTTTTCAAACAGCACAGGCTCTGCCGGTCTGTCTGACTTACAGGCAACAAGAAATGATAATAGCAAGCAATAAAAACTGATCCTGGCAATTTGCATAGTCGGATGATAACAACCCTCTGCAGAAGGTATTTAAAAATACGTTCATTCCTTCATAGAAACCACTCAATAAAAATAGAAAGGTCAATTTTCATTGACCTTTCTGTGACTGCTTATACTTGAGACTGCTTAACGATAACGTCTTTATTAATATCCGGGATTCTGCGTGAGATTGGGGTTAGCGGCCAGTTGTTGTGCCGGTAAGGGAAACAACAGGCGAGACTCCGGTGAAGCGGTTGTGCGGAGTTCATCGGGGTTCAGGAATTTGCCGAAGCGGATCAAATCCTGGCGGCGCCAGCCTTCCCAGTACAGCTCACGTCCGCGTTCATCAAGCACCTGATCGAGTGTCACACTTCCCAGTGCGCTGGCACCGGAGCGTGCACGCACGGCATTTACGAGATCGCGGGCTGCGTTGGCATTGGCGGGGGAATTGCGCAGGTACGCTTCTGCCTGCATCAGCAGTATATCGGCGTAGCGGAAGATCACAAAGTCATTGTCAACATTATCGCCGTTATTATAATCAGGCGGATATTTTACTACGCGGATACCTGTTACCTCCAGTGTATTGGGATCGGTTTCTACCGCTTTTACGGCTTTTGTAAAGCTCAGCGGGTTTCCTTTACGATCTTGCAGTGCCCCGCCAGACTGATTGTATTGCTGACCCAGCAGCAGGCCTACACGCAGACCTGACACATTGGTAACACCAGTGTAACTGTCGCCCCTGCGCTTATCTGCCGCTTCAAATTTATCGTAGAAATCGCCCAGTGTGGTAAAACCATTCCATCCGCTGGGATTATTGTTGTAGTGAAGCGAGCAGAAATAACGTGAGCGTACGCCGCCACTGCTTGAACCGCCCAGATTTTCACCGGTAAAGATATTTTCCGTGCTGATGGTATTATTGGTGGGGGCGAAATTGTCATAAAAATTGGAAGTCAGTGTACGGCCTGTTATATCATTTGCCAGGCTGATCACTTTGGCCATATCGGCGGCATCAAAGGTGGGTGCATTGCGATTGGCGATGACTCCTTTGGTGAGATAACATTTCATGAGCAACGCGCGGCAGGCATTCTTATTGGCGTTGTAGGTAGGGCCGTTGGGGAGGTTGGGAAGTGCCGCCTCCAGCTCTGAAATGATATAACTCATACCATCGGCGCCCTTACGCACCTGAGGTACAGCCAGCGGATCGCCACCTGGTTCGCGATAAGGCGCCTGATCCCATCCCTCTATCAGGAAAAAGTTGGCAAAGGCCCGCAGAAATTTAGCTTCTGCTTCCTGCTGGGGTGTGGGGCTAAGGCTCAGTACCTGAGTAGCGTTGTAAACGATACGGCCCAGGTTTTCAAACGCCCCTCTTACATAGTTGTGGTTGGCATCCCAGGTATGTGCATGCAATACACGCCAGATACCGTTGTCGTCCCAGTCACCGCCACGGGTAGGGCCAACACATTCATCGGTCGTATGCTCCTGAATGGCCCAGAGGTTATCCTGGTTCTGAAGCGCACGCATATCATTGCGGTAAATATTCAACAGAAGATCCGCTGCAGTAACGGCACTTCCGGAATTGGCTGCAAGGCTGTCTTTAAAACGCTCGTCTATTTTGTTGCACCCACTGGCCAGTAAAACCATCAGGGCTGCTATTAAGACAATTTTATATTTCATAGTAAAAGAATTTGTTCTTGATTAAAAAGAAATATTTACGCCCAGCAGGAATGTTCTGGCAGAAGGATAACCGATATAGTCAATACCTACTGAAGGAATTCCATTCACTTGCTTATCTGTGTTCACTTCCGGATCAAAGCCGGAATAGTTGGTAAGTACAAACAAATTCTGGCCAGTCACAAATACATTCAGGTTGCTGATGTTGTTTCCAATACGGCCCACGTTGTAAGAGATGGTGGCATTCGCCATTTTCAGATAATTGCCCTTTTCGAGATAACGTGAAGAAGAAGTAATGGGATTGGTAAGTGATTCGCCGTTTTTAAACAAATTGGAGGACAGGTTACGTGTACCCAGGTTGCCGATAGGCAATACTGAGTTGGCGGTATTGTTGTAAATCACATGTCCAAAAGCACCATTCATATTGGCTGACAATGTCAGTTTCTTATAGCTCACAGAGGTGTTTATGCCAAGTATGGTGGTAGGATTGGGATTACCCATGAAATAAAATACGTTACCATCATCTACATAAATCGCCTGACCGGTTTGCGGATCAATACCTCTGTAATCGCGTGTATAGAATACGTTGATGGGATGATCATTTGCAATCAGTTGCGAAAGCGTACCCGACATACCCTGGCCGTGCAGTGCACCTGTCTGGATAGGAGCGGGCAGGCCGCTTACCTTGTTCTTTACAAATGTGGCATTCACACCCAGATCCCAGTTCCAGTCATTGGTGCGAATCACATTTCCATTCAGCGTCACTTCAAAGCCTTTATTTTCTATCTGGCCATCGAGGTTGATCCAGATGGTAGTACCGGGCGAAGGTTGCGGGGAAATAGAAGGGAACAGCAGCTTCTTGGTAGTACGGTTAAAATAATCTACCGTACCGGTTACGCGGTTATTCCACAAGGCAAAGTCGAGACCTATATTAGCCTGAATATCCTGCTGCCATTGCAGATCCTTGTTGGGCAGCTGATTTTCGGAGAGGCCTCCGTTGTTTTCATTAAAGTTGTACTTGGCCAGTGAGGCTCCCGAAGGAAACTCCTGATTGCCGGTGATGCCCCAGCCTGCACGGAGTTTCAGCATATTGATCACAGTAGAATGGAAGAAATCTTCCTTGTTGATATTCCATGCTGCAGCAAATGACGGGAAATAGCCATATCGGTTGTTGGAGCCAAATTTACTGGAGCCGTCTGCACGGAAAGTTGCCGTCAGCAAATATTTGCCTCTGTAGTCGAATCCGAAGCGTGCGAAGTAAGAACGAATCTCCTGCAGCGGATTACGAAACGATGAAAAACGTTTGGTGTCATTTGATCCAAACTGCAGATAGTCGGTATAGTCCAGCTGATAGGCGCCAAAATCGCGACCGGTAAGGTTGGTACCTTTAAACTCTTTGCGATAGTATTCATAACCCAGCAGGGCGTTCATATTAAGATCGCTGCTGAGACGTTTGTTGTAGCTCAGCGTTTGGGTTACCTGTTGTGTAAGCAGTTCGTTATTGGCTACATTGGCCCAGCCACGCCCGTTGGGATGCGATGTGCTGATACCTACGTTTTCGAGGTTTACCCAGTTGCGCAGCGATGTTCTGCGAATACCTGTACCGTAGTTGAACCCGTAGGTGAGTTTATACTCAAGATCGTCGGTGATCTTATAAGAAGGAGAAATGCTGCCGAGAATAGTGGTGGTAGTGGCGCGGTCATTGTATCCTTCTACCAACTCGAGCGGGTTAACCGTTGAACCATCAAAATAGTTATTAATAGATCCATCTGGTTTGCGTAGTGCCCGGGTTGGATTAAACTGTAATGCTGTAGAAATAACGTTTCCTGTAAAACCGGCATCGGTACTGATTGCGCCTATTTTTTCTTTGGTTTGTGAAGTAACGAGGTTGAAATCGAGCCCCAGGCGGCGGTTGTTGAGCAACTTCATGGAAGAGTTGAAGTTGGCGGTAAGTTTTTTGAGGCCGGTACCTTTGAGTATACCTTCCTGATCGATTTTCGTTGCCGCCGCTTACCGCCACAGATGTGTTGGTGGTAAATGCTTCCTGAAGAATTGCATCATACGCATCTGTATTAGCACCATAGTCGCCTGCAGTAAGTCCATATTCTGCAAGCTCCTGTTTGTACATAGAAGCATCCATGATATCGATCTTCTTCATGATCTTGCTGATACCCACACTACTGTTCAACTCCAGGCGGGGCAAGCCCGACTGACCTTTCTTGGTGGTTACGATCACTACGCCATTGGCTCCGCGTGAACCATAGATAGCTGTAGCGGAGGCATCTTTCAATACATCAATAGAAGCGATATCGTTGGGATTAATAAAATTGAGCGGGTTGGCATCGGGAGTGGCTCCCACACCCGATGCATTTACGCCGGGGCGGGCATTTGTTCCATCCACGATCACTCCGTCTATTACAAAGAGTGGCTGGTTGCCGATGCGCAAGGAAGTATTTCCGCGGATTTTAAATGTTGTAGCACCGCCGGGCTGACCGCTGTTATTAATAACCTGTACACCTGCCACCTTGCCCTGAATGAGCTGGTCAGGGGCTATCTGAATGCCCTGATTGAAGTCTTTGGGCTTTACGGAAGCAACTGCACCGGTAAGATCGCTTTTACGTGCAGTACCATAACCGATCACCACAACTTCGCTCAGGCCACCTGCGGTACTTTTCAGGGAAACATCAACAGCGCTCTTCCCAGTTATATCCACTTCCATGGTTTCAAACTCTACCGACGAAACCACGATGGTATTAATACCTGATGGTACAGTCAGGCGGAATGAACCGTCTGAACCTGTGGAAGTACCTGTACTGGAACCTTTGGGCTGAACAGATGCACCAACTACCGGTGTGCCATCTTTTGAATCGGTAACCTTTCCGGTCACCACCCTATCCTGCGCAAATGAGGGAACAGCCATGCACAGCAGGAGGGGAAAGCAGATTACCTGAAGTAATCGTTTCATTGACATAAGCATTCGTTTTTTGGGTTTTGCAGATATGCGGCATTCAAATTGTGTCGTTAACACCATCTGAATTTTATTACATCTTTAACAAAATCCTTTAGTAGTTGTCTGAAACCTATACCTCCTCAGGCCATTCTCTGCAGCTTTGTGCTGCATCACTTTTTTCTGGTAAATCCGGTTGTTTTAGGGCAACTACCGCTGTCTTATAAAGTTAGTTTTCAGATATTTATAAAAAACAGCCGTTTCACGCAAAAGGGGTGATAACGATTTCGCAAACGATTGCGGTAATATTTTCGGGGGATAACTTTTAAAAAAAAGTTAAAGAAATGCCGGCCTGACCGCCGTTTATACCGCATTTCCGCCGTTAATGGACAAAAATGGGCCATCCGACTGCCTTTCGAAAGTGCAGGGGCAGGTTGTTTGCAGAGGAACCAACTTCACAGTGGCCTTATTGTCGTTCGAAACATCGTTGCCGCTACGCCCAGGCCATCACCAACCGGCAACTAATTAAAAAGCAGGAGCCGCTTCTTTGGGGAAGCGGCTCCTGCTTAACATATCGGACCGGTTTATCAGTCAATCCGCATAGTTTGTGTATACTCATTGAGTGTAATAGTATAGGTGCCGGCCACCGAAGGTGTTTTGAAATCACCTCCGCCTTCCCACTTTATAGCGCGGCTTACGCCAACGCCATTATTGCCTCCGCTATTGTCTTCGTAATCGAAGGCACCCCAGTCATTGCCAGCCAGGAATTTGATAGACTTATCTGCTTTGAGTGCTACAGTAAGGGTCCATACTCCATTGCCGGCATAAGTCATTTGAGGTGAGCTACCCGGGCTCCAGTCGGGCACACCCTGTATACCATCGCCCACAAGACGCATTTCTGTAGCAGGACTTATTTCATATTTAATATTGTCAACATTGCGGCCATCCCACATCACACGGTAACGGCCTGCCGCACTTACAGCCGGGAAGTTGGCTCCTCCATTTACTTCCATTGTGCTGCCACTGCCACCTGAGGTTCCATAGCTGCGTGTCAGGTCAGCATCTATAGATCCGTTGTTCCAGCTATTATTATCAATCATTTTCCATTCGCCAGCGGTAGTGAGATTGGTAAGTCCCACAAAGAGATTGGTAGCGGCTGCTCCCATTGCATAGTTGGGGAAGGTATTACTGGGTTCCCAGTTTGCACCTGTACCACCGCCTACAAAGCCCATACGCCCCGTACGAATATCATATTTCAGGGTGGTGCGGTTAATGCTTACCCGGTATACACCGGATGTTGCTACGGTAAAATTATCGGAGCTATTCTGCACAAGATTGCCGCCTGTACCGCCATAATTGATATCCCAGCTGCGGCCCTGTGTTACTTTAAACTGTGCTCCGGCCGGCAGATAGATATAGATAAAGTAGGTGCTGTTGAGTACATCACTGCGCAGATCACGAATCAGTTCAGGCGCTGTTTCCGGAGTCCAGTCGTTGCCATAACCTGAAGCCGACTGGTAACTGCCGGGCAGGTAAAAACGTGCGATAGGGAAATAGCTTTCGACACTTACATTATAGGCTGCAGAGTAAGAAACCGCTCCCTGCGCGGTAGTGGCTTTGAGACGATAAGCGACTGTACCTGTATTACCACCGGGAATACCTACGGTAAGCGCCGTGGTATTGATCTCGCCCTGTGTCATGGCACGGCTGAAAATATTTGTGCCCAGGTCTATTTCATGCACGGTGGCAAAGTTGCGGGTGGCAGAATCGTACTGCAGTACATAATGCACATTACCCGTGTAGCCATTGAAAGCAGCCGTCCAGGAAAACGTAAGTGCATTTTGAGATGCGGTTGCCAGTGCGCAGGTCACGGAAGACTTGTCGCTGGTCAGCACAGCGGGATCGTTGTAAGGCGTAACAGTGAGCTTAATGGTATTGGAAACGTAACGCTCATTGTTATTGGCATAGGAGCTGAATACCCGTACATCCAGCTCATAGGGTGAGCCCAGCTGAAATCCATAATTCAGCAAAATGGCGTTGAGCTCTTTGCCTGTAAGCGATGTATGCAGATCGCCTGTAATAGTTTTAGTGGCAGCTTTTGTAAAATTGCGATTGGTGGAATCGATCTCCAGTACATATTTTACCGTATTGCTGTCTGTTGCATATTTGGGGTCTGACCAGTTGAAATTAACCACACTGCTCAGCGAATCGGCTGGTGTGGGCGCAATGCTGGTTACATTGGCTGTAAGTGTCACGGCCGTCCCGTTTTCGTAATAAGGTAAATCTTCTACCTTATTACAGGCGCTGAATGTGGTGAAAGCGGCTGCAAAAAGGAGCAGGAGTTTATTTATATTGTTGCGCATGTTAGTTGGCTTTAAAAGTGATTACAGTTTGGTGAGTGTATACTTGCCGCGCTGGAAGTCTACTACAACTTTATATTTACCGGTAGCTGCAGGAGCTTTGAGATCACCGCCTTCGGCTTTAAAATCATCACCATTTACATTATTGCTGTTGTTGGCACCAACACCGCCATACTTATGTGACCAGTCGCCGTATACCGGCACGAACAGAAAAGAGCCATCGCCGGTAAGTTCGATGCTGGCCAATTCATACAGCGTGGCACTCACCTGCGTAAAGCGCTGGCTAGCCAGCTCTGCATCGCCTCCACTCATCCAGCTGGCAGGAGTAGCCCCACCGGTAATAAAGAGTTTGCCGCTTGAAGGCGGTGTCACTTTGGGAGGAATGGCATAGGGAGTAACAGTATAACTCAGCTTGTTTGAATAAAGCGTACCGGCATCTGTTGAACCAATGCTGGCTTTTACGCGTACTTCCACATCGCGCTGCTGACCAGGTACCAGTAAAAGCTGATTGAGCAGATAGTCATTGAACTGTGCTATCGTAAACGCAACAGTAAGATCACGGCTTACAGCCACTGATTGTTTATTGGCACTGTTGAAATTGGCTCCTGCCAAATCGATTTCTACCACGTAATTGACATCCTGCGAGCTTACTCCGGTATTAAACCTGTACTCAGGATTGGTCCAGGAAAGTTTTACTGCCTGGTTATCTGCATTAGCAAATGCCAGGTTGATGGTATTGCTGGAAGCGGTCAGCACAGGAGCCGTGCCGCCCTCAAATGTTACTTTATTCTCATCCTTCTTGCAGGCAGCAAATAAAAGCGCCAGTAAAAGTGAAAAGAAAATAGAATATTTTTTCATATCGAATCTTTTTTCTAGTGACAATTAATAACCGTCGTTTTGTGTAAGATTAGGATTGGAAGTACGGTTGGCCGATGGGATAGGAAACAGGTTGTACTTATCTGAAACAGCCGTACCCGACGATACTCCTCCCTTCCAGGGCCAGAGATAGCTACCGGTCGTCAGGAGACCATAACGAATCAGGTCTGTACGACGATGCCCTTCCCAATACAGTTCGCGTCCGCGCTCATCCAGTACAAAACGCAGGTTGATATCTGCCTGGCTTACATTTCCGCTGTTTCCTCCGTAAGCCCTCTGTCGCAGCAGATTTATGTAGCCAGTAGCAGTACCCAGATCACCTCCTGTGCCTCCACGCAATACCGCCTCGGTATAAATAAGATACATTTCCGGTAACCTGAATATGGGAAAATCGATATCAGAAAACTCCCGATTTACATCCGAAACAGCGGCACCGTCTGAACGGATATTTTTATACTTGTTTACATGCAGGCCATTGGCAAAATTGGTCACATCGCTGATGGCAATCTGAGCCGGGCTGGTACCGAAAGCAGATGTAGTAAACAGAGCCCGTTTGTCTGTGCCACCGGTAAGATCAGTAAAAAGATCTGCCAGGCCTTTGGTGGCTCGGTAACCAAACCAGCCACTACCTACTCCAAAATCATTATGATCATCACCAGAGGCTGCATGCACAAAAAAGGTCGTATTGCCATAAGCCTGCGTACGCTGACCATCGCAGTTAATTGCAAAAATGAATTCGTTGCTCCATTTGTCGTTATCAGCCATAAACAACTGAGCATAGTTTGAATGCAGTGTATAGCCTGCATCTATTACCTTTTTCGCATAGGTCAGGGCATCCGTATAATGTGGAGTGCCGGTATACACTTCTGCGTTGAGATACAAACGAGCCAGCAGTGCCCAGGCGGCCGCCTGGTCTACTCTGCCATATTCAAGCGTACGTGGCTGAGCCATTTCAGTTTCAACAGCCTTCAGTTCCGTTTGAATGTATTCAAACAATGCCGGGCGATCAATCTCTCCGGGTATGTCTGTTCCAATTTTATTTTCTTCAGTAATGAAAGTGGATTTGCCAAACAGATCCAGCATCACCCAGTAGTTGAAGGCGCGAAGAAAACGGGCCTCAGCCCTGTTTCTGCGGATGTCATCAGCATCCACGCCAGTTATATTGCGCTCTGCCAGTTTTTCATCGGTAGACTCACGCAGGTATTCATTGATCAGTGTAATATTATAAATGGGTCGGGCATAGATTCCGAGCAGAAACGGATCGGCCGGAGTCCAGCGGAGGTTATGGAAATCCTGGATGGTCTGGTCGTTCCAGGCAACCACCGCCTCATCGGTAGGAAGCTCCTGACAGTTAAAGAACATTCTGATGAATGCAACCTGAGAACCTTCATCCAGTCCACCTCTGATATCCGGATCCCCTGCGGGACCTGTATTGCCTGTAATAGACAGCGTGCTGTAAATTTTTGTAAGCACTGCTTTATACCCGGCTGGTGTGCTGTATGTTTTTTCCGGTGTAAGATCGTTTTGGGGAAACAAATCCAGCTTTTTGGCGCAACTCGAAAACAGCAGCAGACCAAACAGCCCTCCCAGTATTGTTATGTTTATATAACGTTTCATATCTTTCAATCGTTTTAGTTAGAATTAAAAATCTACACTCAGACCAAGCGAAAACACCCGGGGACGGGGATAGATATTATTATCTATACCGGCATCGCTTGCATTCTCCGGATCAAGCCCTCTGTACTTTGTAATCACAAACACATTCTGAACATTCGCAGATACACGAAGATTTGTACCGGCTCCCAGTACACTTCCTGCATTATAACCGATGTTGATATTGTCGAGACGGAAGAAAGAACCGTTCTCAATATAGTAATCGGAGAAGTATCTGTTATTTACAAATTGGGTGTAACGGTAATAGTCTGAAGAAGCATTTCCAATGAAATTTACCGGGTTTTTGATAGCCCTAAGCACACCGTTATTGGAGTTGAAATTGTTGTAGATATAATTACCAAAACTACCGTGACCCGCCAAACCCAACGTCCATTTATTGGCCGTAAGCTGTGTATTTATGCCCAGCAATACATCAGGAGCAGCCTTTTTATAAAAATACCGGTCATCAGCCTTACCATCCCGGTTAATATCTTCATAAAGGCCTTCAATCGGCTTGCCCGTCATGGCATCATATACCTGTTTGTTGGGATAAAAAACAAAAGGAGCATAGCCTACCGCAAATTTGCTTATATAATTACCAGTTCCGCCAGCGATACCTCCCACATCAATACCCGCAAATGTTGGATCCTGTTGCTTCAGGAGTTTTGTAATTTCACTTTTGTTATATGTTATGTTGAATCCAAAATCCCAGGTCAGGCTTTTACTTTTTACAGGTGTTGTATTTAATACAAATTCAACGCCTTTATTTTCTACACTTCCCACATTGGTCAAAAGCGCTATATCAAAGTTGGAGCCAGGCGCAACCGGAACTATGCTCAACAGATTTTTTGTCTTTTTCTGATATACGTCCACGTTACCTGAGATCCGTCCGTTATAAAAGCTAAAGTCAAGGCCCAGGTTTATTGTTTGGGTGCTCTCCCATTTTACGTTAGGGTCATATGCGGAAGGACGCAAAAACTGGTAGTACGTACTGCCAAACATATACTGAGCGGAGACTGTACTTTGAGAATAGCGGGGTAAATAGGAATAGTATGCAATGCCATCCTGCTGGCCGGTTTCACCCCAGCTGGCTCTGAACTTTAAATCAGACAGGGCACGGGAGAATTTGAAAAATTCTTCCTTAAGTTTCCATGCAACGGCTACTGCCGGAAAATAACCCACACGATTTTGCGGTGCAAATTTTGAACTGGCATCGCGTCTGATTGAGGCTGTCAACAAATACTTGTCTGCTACCGTAAAGTTGATACGGCCCAGATAAGACTCCAGCCTGTACTGCGGCTTATCGGTCGCAAACAAAGGAGTGGTGTTTACTATCGTATCCTTTCGTTGCGGGAATGCCGGATCAGCTATTGGACGGTAGCTAAAAGATGCATAATTGTGCACGTTTGTAAAGAAATCCTGGTAGCTATGTGCAACGAGGACATCAAACTTACTGTTTATACTCTTTAATTCTTTGGCATAAAACAATGAAACATCTACGAGATAGTTCTCTTTACTTTGTTTATAATAAGTGCGGCGGCCACCAGTTTTGTAATTGGTAGCAGAATTAGAGTCTATATTGTCATTGCCTGTCCCCCAGCCATTATCCATACCCAGGTTGGCCTGCAGATGCAGGTCTGGCAGAAAATGGAATTTATAATCAAACTGCACATTACCGATGAGGCGGCGTACGCGCGATGTATTGTCGCGGAGTTTAAGTAAGGCCACCGGATTGCGGGTAGAGAGGTCAATAGGCTTGCCATCCGGCTGCAGCCATTCATAATAGCCGCCATATTTGCCGCCATAAACCGGTTGTGTGGGATCAAATGCCACGGCAGAACCAATAGCACCGCCATCGGCAAAACGATTTTCTGTCTGGCTGGCTTTTACGTTAAAATTGATTGCCAGATGATCATCAAAAAATTTGGGGGAAAGATTCAAACCGGCGGAGTAGCGGTTAAACTTATCTGTTTTGAGAATGCCCTCCTGGCTCAGGTAACCCAGGCTGATACGATAGGGCATATTTTTTACCGACCCACTGGCGCTGATATTATGATTGGTAGTAAATGCCAGCTGATATATCTGATCCTGCCAGTCTGTATTGGCTGTTCCCAACAAAGCTGCCTGTTGTGGTGTGCCGGATTGGTTTACTATTTTTCTGAACATATCCGGCTGAATCACATCCACCCCTCTCGCAATATCAGAAGAAGATAAT
>Ga0207420_1001427_pt1 | contig 14579 bp, 12 predicted proteins | sample ThiBio_inoc_biof_FD_183941 | JGI IMG/M metagenome (GOLD analysis project Ga0207420, IMG submission 183941) | Wastewater bioreactor microbial communities from Cape Town, South Africa - Thiocy_inoc_biof (SPAdes) | ecosystem: Engineered > Bioremediation > Thiocyanate > Unclassified | place: South...
GAAGGCGAGGTGAGTTGCCACCTGCAGGGCGACTTCGTCAGCGTCTATGTGCCCACCACGCCCAACCCCACCTCCGGCTTTTTCCTGATGGTGCCGCGCGCCGACGTGGTGGAACTGAACATGAGCGTGGACGAGGCGCTCAAGTACGTGATTTCCATGGGCGTGGTGGCGCCGCCGCAGCGCACGCCATGCGCCGACGAGCCGTTGCCCGCGCCGCAGGTGCCCGGCATCACCGGGCCGTTGCGCGCGCCGGCGGCCGAGCCCGCCGACACCCACCCCTTTTCCGCCGCTGGCTGATCCGGCCGGCAACCGACCCGTACCCTGAAAGCCCTTCCCATGTCGATGCGTTCCCATTACTGCGGCCTCGTGACCGAGGCCCTGATCGGTCAGACCGTGAGCCTGTGCGGCTGGGTCAACCGCCGGCGCGACCACGGCGGCGTGATCTTCGTCGACCTGCGCGATCGCGAGGGCTACGTGCAGGTGGTGTGCGACCCGGACCGGCCCGAGATGTTCAAGATCGCCGAGGACCTGCGGGGCGAGTTCTGCATCCGGGTTTTGGGCCTGGTGCGCGCGCGTCCCGAAGGCACCACCAACGAGAACCTGAAGAGCGGCAAGATCGAGGTGCTGTGCCACGAGCTGACGGTGCTCAACGCCTCGGTCACGCCGCCGTTCCAGCTCGACGACGACAACCTGTCGGAAACCACCCGCCTGACGCACCGCGTGCTGGACCTGCGCCGCCCGGTGATGCAGCACAACATGATGCTGCGCTACCGCGTGGCGATGGCGGTGCGCAAGTTTCTGGACGAGCAGGGCTTCATCGACATCGAGACGCCCATGCTGACCAAGAGCACGCCCGAGGGCGCGCGCGACTACCTGGTGCCCAGCCGCGTGCATGACGGTCACTTCTTCGCGCTGCCGCAGTCGCCGCAGCTGTTCAAGCAGCTGCTGATGGTGGCTGGCTACGACCGCTACTACCAGATCACCAAGTGCTTCCGCGACGAGGACCTGCGCGCCGACCGCCAGCCCGAGTTCACGCAGATCGACTGCGAAACCTCGTTCCTGGGCGAGCAGGACATCCGCGCGCTGTTCGAGCGCATGATCGTGCACGTGTTCCAGCAGGCGCTGGATGTGGACCTGGGCGCTTTCCCGGTCATGCCGCACGCCGAGGCCATGCACCGCTTCGGTTCCGACAAGCCCGACCTGCGCGTCAAGCTCGAGTTCACCGAGCTGACCGACGCCATGCGCGACGTCGACTTCAAGGTCTTCAGCGGCCCGGCCACCACGCCGGGTGGGCGGGTGGTCGCCCTGCGCGTGCCGGGCGGCGGCGACATCAGCCGCGGCGAGATCGACGGCTACACCGAATTCGTCAAGATCTACGGCGCCAAGGGCCTGGCCTGGATCAAGGTCAACGACGTCAGCAAGGGCCGTGACGGCCTGCAGTCGCCGATCGTCAAGAACCTGCACGACGCGGCCATTGCCGCCATCCTGGAGCGCAGCGGCGCGCAAAGCGGCGACATCCTGTTCTTCGGCGCCGACAAGGCCAAGGTGGTCAACGACGCCATCGGCGCGCTGCGCCTGAAGATCGGCCACGGCGACCTGGCGCGCCAGACCGGCCTGTTCGAGGACCGCTGGGCGCCGCTGTGGGTGGTCGATTTCCCGATGTTCGAGTGGGACGACGAGGCCCAGCGCTGGAACGCCGTGCACCATCCGTTCACAGCGCCCAAGGACGGTCACGAAGACTACATGGACTCCGACCCCGGCAAATGCGTGGCCAAGGCCTACGACATGGTGCTCAACGGCTGGGAGCTGGGCGGCGGCTCGGTGCGCATCCACCGCGCCGACGTGCAGAGCAAGGTGTTCACCGCGCTCAAGATCGGGCCCGAGGAGGCGCAGGCCAAGTTCGGCTTTCTGCTCGATGCGTTGCAGTACGGCGCGCCGCCCCACGGCGGCCTGGCCTTCGGCCTGGACCGCCTCATCACGCTGATGACCGGCGCAGAGTCGATCCGCGACGTCATCGCCTTCCCCAAGACCCAGCGCGCCCAGTGTCTGCTGACGCACGCGCCCAGCGCGGTTGACGAGAAGCAGCTGCGCGAGCTGCACATCCGCCTGCGCAATCCGCAGCCGGCCTGACGTGGGCGGGGGCTGCCCGGTTCGGGCCGCCGCGGCCCGGACGGACTGAACATGCGATAATTGCGCGGCTTGCGGCTCACCAGTTCGTCGCAATGCCAGCTCTTCCGCTGGGGTCTGCGGCACTGTCGCCGGACGGCCCGATTCAAGAAGAACCCGCTGCTGCCTTTGACTGGCCGGCTTTTCAGCCGGAACAGGCAGCCAGCACCCGCGCCGCCGAGAGACCGGCGCATCCACGTTGATGAACTTTGACCAACTGAACCTGGCGCCCGCCATCCTGCGCGCGGTGCAAGAGCAGGGCTATACCGAGCCCACCCCTGTCCAGGCGCAAGCCATTCCCGTCGTGTTGCAAGGCCACGACCTGCTGGCCGGCGCGCAGACCGGCACCGGCAAGACGGCCGGCTTCACGCTGCCGATGCTGCACAAGCTGAGCAGCACGCCGGCGCGCCGGCCCGGTGCCATCCGCGCCCTGGTGCTGACGCCCACGCGCGAGCTGGCGGCGCAGGTCGAGGAGTCGGTGCGCACCTACGGCAAGCACCTGACGCTGAAATCCACCGTCATCTTCGGCGGCGTCGGCATGAACCCGCAGATCGAGCGCATCCGCCGGGGCGTCGACATCCTGGTGGCCACGCCCGGCCGCCTGCTGGACCTGGAAGGCCAGAACCACATCGACCTGTCGGGCGTCGAGATCCTGGTGCTGGACGAGGCCGACCGCATGCTGGACATGGGCTTCATCCACGACGTGAAAAAGGTGCTGGCGCTGCTGCCGGCGGACAAGCAGAGCCTGCTGTTCTCGGCCACCTTCAGCGACGAGATCCGCGAGCTGGCGGGCAGCCTGCTGCGCAACCCGCGCAGCATCCAGGTCACGCCGCCCAACACCACGGTCGAGCGCATCCGCCAGGTGATCTACCCGGTGGGCCGCCAGCGCAAGAAGGACGTGCTGGCGCACCTGGTCGGCGAAGGCCAGTGGAGCCAGGTGCTGGTGTTCACGCGCACCAAGTTCGGCGCCAACAAGGTGGCCGACTACCTGAACGACCAGGGCATCAAGGCCATGGCGCTGCACGGCAACAAGAGCCAGAGCGCGCGCACCCAGGCGCTGGCCGACTTCAAGAGCGGCGAGCTGCGCGCCCTGGTGGCCACTGACATCGCGGCGCGCGGCATCGACATCGACGAGCTGCCGCACGTGGTGAACTACGACATCCCCAACGTGCCCGAGGACTACGTGCACCGCATCGGCCGCACGGGCCGCGCCGGCGCCAGCGGTGAGGCCGTCAGCCTGGTGTGCATGGACGAGGAAGGCTTCATGCACGAGATCGAGCGTTTCACGCGCCAGCAGATCCCGGTGCGCGTGCTCGACGGCTTCGGCCCCGAGGAAGGCGAGCGCGCCGAGCCCATCGCCATGGGTCGCCAGACGCTGTGGGGTGGCCTGGGCAAGCCGCCCAGCCGCGAGGTGATGCAGGCCGCCGCGCGCGCCGCCCGCCAGGAAATGATGCAGCGCATCCGCGACAACAAGTCCACGCAGGGCCAGCGCGGGCGCGGCGCGGCGCCCGCGCGTGCGGCCGCTCCGCGTGCCGGCGCCGACGGCCAGCCGCTGCCGGCGGGCGCCATGGCTGCCGACAGCGCCGATGGACTGCCGCGCGAAGGCGCCGGTCCGCAGGGCGAGCGCAGCGGCCGCGGCCGTCGCCGCCGTGGCCGGGGCGGCAGTGGCGCCAGCGGGGCGCCGCAGCAGGGCCCGCGCACGGGCGGCAATCACGCCAGTCAGCCGTCGCGCGCGCCGCAGCCCAGGGCCACGCGCGAGTTCGGTTTCGACGACGAGGACGACCGCGACCTGGACCACCTGCCGCGCCACATTGACCCGTTGCAGACCAACCTGCACGGCCGCCGCAACGCGCCGCGCGGACCCAGCCACGGCGCCGTCGGCCAGCCCGACCCCATGCGCACCAGCATCGACCTGATGGGTCGCGGCAAGGGCGGTGGCGGTGGTGGCGGCGGTGGTCGCAACAAGCCGCGCAATCGCGGCGGCTACGGCCGCTGAACGGTGGGGCAGTGGTCGCACCGGCTGCGCTCGTTGACGGCATGAACAGGCCCCGGCGCCCGAGCCTTGCCCTGGTGGGCACCGGCGGCACCATTGCCGGTGCCGGCACGGCGCCCGAAGGCGGCATGTCGGCGGCCTACCAGTCGGCCGTGGTCGGCGCCGACGCGCTGGTGGCCGGCGTGCCGGCACTGGCGCGGCTGGCCGAGCTGCGCGCCGAGCAGCTGCTGCAAATCGATTCGGCGGACTTCACCGACGCGCTGCTGCTGCGCCTGGCCCGCCGCGTGGCCGAGCTGTGCGCGCGCGACGACGTCGATGGCGTGGTCATCACCCACGGCACCGACACCATGGAGGAGTCGGCCTACTTCCTGCACCTCACGGTCCGCAGCTCCAAGCCCATCGTGCTGACCGGCGCCATGCGCCCGGCTACGGCGCTGGCCGCCGACGGCCCGGCCAACCTGCTGCACGCGGTGGCCGTGGCGGCGCATCCGTCCTCCGCCGGGCGCGGCGTGCTGGTGGTGATGAACGAGGAAATCCACAGCGCGCGCGACGTCGCCAAGGTGCACGCGGCGCGGCTGGACGCCTTTGCCTCGCCGCACGGCCCGCTGGGCCTGGTGGCCGAAGGTGCGCCACGCTGGTACCGCGCGCTGACGCGCCCGCACACCACGGCCAGCGACTTCGACATCGCCGCGCTCGACGCGCTGCCGCTGGTCGGCGTGGTCACCAGCCACGGCAACATGCGCGCCGAGATTCACGACGCCTGGGTGGCCCAGGGCGCGCGCGCCATCGTGCACGCGGGCTTTGGCGGCGGCACCGTGCCGGACTACCTGAAGGCGCGGCTGGCCGCGCTGCGCGCGCGCGGTGTGCTGCTGGTGCGCGCCTCGCGCACTGGCGCTGGCGCGCTGGTGCGCAATGCCAATGCCGACGATGACGCCCACGGCTGGGTCGTCACCGACGACCAGAACCCGCCGCGCGCCCGCTTGCTGGCCGCGCTGGCGCTGACGCGCACGCAGGACGCGCAGGCCATTCAGCGGCTTTTCAACAGCTATTGAATACATAGCTGCTGGCGCACGCCAGACGGGCGCTGGCGGCCTGTTTCATGCCTGATGCCGGGCTTGCGCCAGGGCGCGCCGGCGCACTGCGGCGATGTGACCACGCAGCGCATACAGCTCGTCGGCGTGGGCCAGCGGCACGGTGGTCTGGTTGGCCAGCCGGTCGAGCTCGTCCAGCTCGTTCAGCAGGGCGTCGCGCTCGCCCGGGTCTTCGTCCAGCCGCGCCTCGATGCGGCGCAGCCGCGCATACCAGCGGAACACGCGCTGGCGCACGCGGTAGGTGTACAGCGGCGGCACGATGCGCGACAGCGGCAGCAGCAGCACGATCAGGCCGCCGATCACCAGCCACATGCGCTCGAGCAGGTTGCTGGCCCAGAACGGCAGGTAGCGCTGCCAGAACGGCGGCGTGCCGTTGATGGCGCGGTCGCCCTCGGCGCTGACCGGCAGCTCGCTGGTGCGCGTGTTGGGAAAGTCGCGCGCGCGGTTGAACCAGCCGGCATCGCCGTGCAGCCGCTGCGCCGCCTGCGCGAACAGCTGGCGCAGCGCGGGGTGGGTCTGCTCGCGCGTCAGCAGCGAGGTGGTGGTGGCCAGCAGGCCGATGTCGTGTGGCGGCAGGTCGGCCGCCAGGTCGGCCACGCCGCGCGGCAGGGTGACCGGCTGCAGGAAGGCGAAGCGGCGCGCGTAGGCGTCGGCTTGCGCCGGCTCCATCAGCGCGATGCCGGGTGCCCGCAGCAGGCGGCCGACCACCGGTGATTCGGGCGCGGTGACCAGCACCAACGCGTCCAGGTAGCCGCCCAGCAGCGCCTCGGCGGCGGCCTCGGGCGGCAGCTGGCTGGGCACGATGTCGTCGCTGCCCATGCCGTTGGCCGCCAGCAGGCGTTGCAGCAGGTCGGGCACGCCGCTGCCGGGCTGGTCGAGGTTGATGCGCAGGCCCCGCAGCTGCCGCAGCAGGGTGGCCGGCGGGGCGTTGGATGCTCTTGAAACGGGAGCTGCTGACGCCGATCTGGCAAGCGCTTCAGGCCGATAGAACACCCAGACAGGTTCATAGAACAGCGCCCCCAGCGAGCCGATGCCGGCCTCGCCATCGGCCGTCGGGTCGGCGCTGCCGCCGCGCACGAAGGCGACGTCGGCGCTGCCCTCGCGCAGCGCCTGCAGGTTGGCCTGCGAGCCCTCGGTGGTCAGCAGGCGCACGGCGATGCCCTGGCGCGCCAGCGCCTGGGCGTAGCGCGTGCCGAACTCCGCATAGGCGCTGCCCGCCGGCCCGGTGGCCAGGGTGACGTGGCGTGGCGGCTGCGGATCGAGCCACCAGTAGGCGGCCACCAGCACGCCAAGCGCCAGCAACGCCACCGGCCCGGCCGACGCCAGCAGGTCGCGCAGCGACAGCAGCCACAGCACCAGGGTGCGGCGCAAGGGGTGAATCATGATTGAAAAGTGCCGCCAGCGCTGTCTGGACGCGCGCCAGCAGCTTCGATATCCATAGCACACGGCAGGTAAACGCCGCCTGTCGTCAGCCCCCGGGCGGCCCGCACGGCGTTGACGCAGGCGCGCGCCACCGCCTCGCCCGCCATGGCGCACAGCAGGTTGAAGTCCAGCGCCCGCGCCTGCCCGGTGGCCAGCGCGAACAGCGTGTCGCCGTCGCTCATGGTGTGCACCGGGCGGATGGCGCGCGCCAGTCCGTCGTGGCCGGCACCGGCCAGGCGCTGGCACTGGGCCTTGGTCAGCGGTGCGTCGGTGGCGATGACGCCGATGGTGGTCTGCGTGCCCGACAGGATCGACAGCGGCCGCTCGCCCGCCAGCGCGCGCGCCACGCTGCCGTGCAACCGCCCGTCGGCGCTGCGGGCCCCGGCGATCGGCCGGCCGCTGGCCGGATCGACCACGTCGCCCAGCGCGTTGACGGCGATCAGCGCGCCCACGGTCACGCCGTCGACGCTGACGCTGGCGCTGCCGATGCCGCCCTTCATGGCGTGCATGCTGCCGAACAGCTTGCCCACCGTGGCGCCGGCGCCGGCGCCGACGTTGCCCTGTTCGGGCGGCGTGCGGCCGGCGGCCTGGCAGGCGGCGTGGCCGGCCGCCGCGTCGGGCCGGATGCGCGCGTCGCCCACGTGCAAGTCGAACAGCACGGCGGCCGGCACGATGGGCACGATCTGCCCCGGCGCGCCGCCCACCGGCAGGCCGATGCCGTGCTCCTCCAGCCAGCGCATCACGCCGGCGGCGGCGTCCAGCCCCCAGGCGCTGCCGCCGGCGAGCAGCACGGCATGCACCACGCCGACCAGGTTGGCGGGGTCGAGCAAGTCGGTCTCGCGCGTGCCGGGCGCGGCGCCGCGCACGTCCACCCCGCCCACGGCGCCGGCGCGTGCCAGCACCACGCTGCAGCCGGTGGGGCGGCGCGGGTCGGTGAACTGGCCGACCTCGATGCCTTGCACGTCGGTCAGCGTGCCCGCGTAGGGCAGTGCGGGCACGGCGGTCATGGCTGTGCCTCCTCGCGGGTCAGCGCGGCGCGCAGCCGCTCGGCGTAGTCGGCCAGGGCGGCCGGGCCGGGCTCCTTGCGCGGCCAGGCCAGATCGACCCCGTCGCCGCTGTGGCGCGGCAGCACGTGCAGGTGGAAGTGCCCCACGGTCTGCCCCGCCACCGCGCCGCTGGCCTGCAGCACGGTGAGGCCGTCCGGCGCAAAGGCAGCCTGCGCCGCGCGCGCCACGCGGCGCGTGGTCTGCATGACGGCGGCGGCTTCCTCGGGCGTGATGTCCAGCAGCGTGGCGGCGTGCCGCCGCGTGGCCACCAGCACGTGGCCCGGGTTGACCTGGCCGAGGTCCATGAAGGCCAGCGTCAGCGCGTCCTCGTGCACGCGCTGGGACGGAATCTGGCCGGCCACCAGCTTGCAGAAGATACAGGTGCCGGCGGGTGAGGTGTCGACGAATTCGGGCATGGGGAAGGTGGGTGCAGTGATGGGGTCGGACAGCCCCGATTAGATCAGCCGCGGGGCGGTCGGGGGTCGCCACGTTATCCCATTGCTTGACCCGGCTCAAGGCGCTTTGTGCGCGGGCGGCCGACAATGAAATCAGTGATGCGGTGCCGCGCACCATGGTGGTCGGGGTGGCTGCATGAACCAGGAGATGACATGAGCGTTGCACAGTTCTTCATGCCTTCCAGCAACCTGCTGGGCGCCGGTGCCCTGGCCGAGGCGGTCCGGCAGATGGGTGGCCTGGGCTTCAAGAAGGCCCTGATCGTGACCGACGAGCCGCTGGTCAAGCTGGGCCTGGCCGATCAGCTGGCTGGCTTGCTGAAGGCGCAGGGCATCGCCAGCGCCGTGTTCGACCAGGTCAAGCCCAACCCGCGCGTGGCCGACGTGAACGCCGGCCTGGCCGCGCTGCGCGCGCTCGGGGCCGACTGCGTGGTGTCGCTGGGTGGCGGCTCGCCGCACGACTGCGCCAAGGGCATCGCGCTGCTGGCCACCAACGGCGGGCGCATCGAGGACTATGAAGGGCTGGACAAGTCCGCCCGGCCGCAGTTGCCGCTGATCGCCGTCAACACCACGGCCGGCACGGCCTCGGAGATGACGCGCTTCACCATCATCACCGACGAGAGCCGCCACGTGAAGATGGCCATCGTCGACAAGCACGTGACGCCCATCCTGTCGGTCAACGACCCGCAACTGATGACCGGCATGCCCGCCGGCCTGACCGCCGCCACCGGCATGGACGCGCTCACGCACGCGGTGGAGGCCTATGTGTCGACCGCGGCCAACCCGATCACCGACGCCTGCGCGCTGCAGGCCGTGGCCCTGATCGCGCGCCACCTGCCCACCGCCGTGCAGCAACCCGGCGACGCCACGGCGCGCGAGCAGATGGCGTATGCGCAGTTTCTGGCCGGCATGGCGTTCAACAACGCCTCGCTGGGCTACGTGCACGCCATGGCGCACCAGCTGGGCGGCTTCTACGACCTGCCGCACGGCGTGTGCAACGCCTTGCTGCTGCCGCATGTCGAGCGCTTCAACCTGCGCGCGGCGGCGGCGCGGCTGGGCGACATCGGCCGCACCCTGGGCGCCCACAACGCCGGGCTGGCCGGGCTGGAGCCGATCGAGGCGATCCAGAAGCTGGCGCAGCAGGTCGGCATCCCGCCCAACCTGCGCGCGCTGGGCGTCAAGCCCGAGGATTTCGACACCCTGGCCCGCAACGCCATGAAGGACGTGTGCGGCCTGACCAACCCGGTGCAGCCCACGCTGGACGAGGTGATCGGCATCTTCCAGGCCGCCTACTGAGTCCGCCCTGAACAATTCCGTTCTCAGCAGCAGACACGCCGGTGATCGACCTGTTCGGCAATCAGCGCGGCGATCAATGTCTGCATTGACAGCCCGAATCGAGCGCAACAAAACCGCAGCGCGGCCAGGATCAGGCGCAGGTTGTGCCCCGCGCCGCACATCACCGCATGAAGGGCATCGCCAAGTTGCCCCTTGAGCGGATTTCTGGCCAGCCTGCCGTCCATCTTCATGTGCCCGATCATTGGCTTGATGGCGCTCCTGCGTTTGATCGTAGGGCTAAGCTGCGCGCGGAGGCGAGACATGACTGGCCGCGGAAGGACAATGAGCACCGTGGCCTGGAGCGGCCAGGCGCAGCTTGCCGTAGCGGGTCAGCTTGAGCGACATGTTAGCGTCACTCGCCTTGGCCCAGTGCCCAGGCAAACGCGTCTTCCATGCGGTCATGGCCCCAGAAGATCTCGGATCCAACAACAAAAGTAGGGACTCCGAATATGCCCAGTGAACGAGCGACGTCGGTTTCAGCTTCGAAGTCGGCCTTCCCGGCATTGCCTTCGGCACGTTCGATCAGCTCTCTCGGATCCTTTCCAACGTCCGAGAGCAAGGCAGAGGCAACCTCGGGCTGCCCAAAGTCCTTGTGATCGATGAACCAAGCTCGATAGGCTGCCTGCGTGAAAGCTGAGGCCCAACCTTCCTTGCCTGCGATCACGCCGAGACGGTTCGCCAGCCCCGAACGATCCACCGGGTAGGGAGGAACGCCGTTCCATTCAAGCCCGAAGCGAGCTGCACGGCGCTCAATGTCACGCCATATGTAGGCGACCTTCGCTGCCTTCTCTTTCGGAAATGGAATGTTTGTCTGCTCTACGAAGAGCTTGCGGACATTGAAGGGGCGCCAACGAATCTGCACACCCGCTTTGACTGCCTCGTCTTCGAGACGCATGATGCTCAGATAGCTGTAGGTACTGCCGAAATTGAAGAAGAAGTCGACCTGCGCGGACATTCAAACCTCCGGAGTCGTAAGGTGGTTGGTTGTGACGCCTAACGAATGAAAGGGACTTCCCCGTCCCGAAAGCAGGGCGCATTTGCGCGGTACGGCATCAAAGTGCCACGATGGGAAGTGCAACCTCTCATCAACTCGCTCGAAAGGGGAAGTCCATGACCATCGTAACCGTAGGCATCGACCTGGCCAAGAACGTCTTCGCCGTGCATGGCGTGGATGCGGCCGGCAAACCCGTGCTGGTGCGCCCCAGCGTCGCACGCGACAAGCTGCTGGAGCTCATCGCCTCGCTGCCACCGTGCCTGATCGGCATGGAAGCCTGCTCGGGCGCACACCACTGGGCGCGTGAATTTGACAAGCTCGGCCACACCGCGCGCCTGATGGCCCCCAAGTTCGTTGCCCCCTATCGCCTCTCGGGCAAGCGCGGCAAGAACGACGCCGCCGACGCGGCGGCTATCTGCGAAGCCGTCACCCGCCCGCAAATGCGCTTCGTGCCCCTCAAGAGCGCCGACCAGCAAGGCCAGCTCATGGTGCACCGCGCCCGCCAAGGCTTCATCGAACAACGCACCGCCACCCTCAACCGCATCCGCGGCCTGTTGTCCGAATTGGGCATCGTGCTGCCCCTCAAAGCCGCCACCGTGCGCCGTCAAGCCCTGCAGCATCTTGAAGACCTGCCCGGCTGGGCCAACACCGTCATTGGCGACCTGCTCAGTGAAGTCAGCCACCTGGACGAACGCATCGCCCAGTACGACCGCCACATCGGCCTGATGGCCCGCCACAGCACCCAGGCGCAGCACCTCATGCAACTGGCCGGCATCGGCGAGACCACCGCCACGGCCATCGTCAGCACCGTGGGCAATGGACATGACTTTGTTTGCGGGCGCAGCTTTAGCGCCTGGCTGGGCCTGGTGCCCGGGCAATACAGCTCGGGAGGCAAACAGCGCCTGGGACGCATCACCAAGGCGGGAGACGCCTACCTGCGCAGCCTGCTGGTCATGGGAGCGCGAGTGGTACTGGCCGCGGCCATGAACAGCAAAGCGCCCAAGCAAGACCCCCTCAGCCGCTGGGCACGTGCTCTGGCCGAGCGCCGCGGCTACTGGCGCGCAGTGGTGGCCATAGCCGCCAAGAATGCCCGCCTGTGCTGGGCCGTGCTGCAACGCGGGGACAACTTCAAGATACCAGCCTGAACAGGCGAGCCAAAGAGAACAGCGAAACAGTGAAACAGCAGAATCAGAAAACCACCGCGTGAAGGCAGTCGTTGATGTGCAAAGGGTTGGACCTGCGCCCGGGAATGCTCGATGAATTCTGGGGGAGTGACGGGAGAAGATCCCAAGTCCCGACTAACGAATGGAGCCCCCGGCGCGCGTCTTTCATCAGGGTCTGCTGCCAGCAATAGGCAGCGTCAATGACCGTTTGTAGTCACGCCGTCCGCACCGTTTGCCAACAGGCATCGACGCGCTGCAAGTATGAGGTTGGGAGCTGATTGCTGGCCAATGAGCAAACCCGTGCCTGGACTGATCGTGCAGCGATCCATCCAGGGAGAGGTATTGCTTGCGAAGGTGGGGAAGCCCTTGTAGCCTGAGCTCAGCCGCCGCCGCAGGCGGTCGACTGCGACTGAATGTTAGCCAATGTTGATCTGATCGCCGTCTTCAATTTCAAAATTTCCTTGACGCACACCATTGCAATAAACGAGCCAATGAACCTTTTCAAGGCAGCCCACATCGACTTCGAGATCTATTAAACCGTCATTGCAGCATTCTCCTTCCAAATCAATATTTAACAACGGCGAGTGCAGTTGAATGAGCGCCTTTGATAAAGGTTCTCCGTTCGATGTTTCGGCTCTGATGAATATTTTCATTGGCTAACGCCCGCGGTAAGCTGCGCCGTAGCGAAGCGAAGAGCACCAACAGGCGGAGCCTGTTGGCGTCAGCTTGACCAAACAGTTAGACCACATCGCTGCGAGGACGCGAACAATTGCAGTAGCGATGTGTAAGCCGTGCGTTTTCTGGAATTGTTTTTCCACCCATCCAGTATTGCTTGATGTGATCAATTGCAGCATCGTCAATTGTTGCTATTTTCTGGCCACATAACGCACAGGTAGGGTCCGCCGCCATTAACTCCTCTTTTAGCTGATAAGAAAAACATCTTGCCTCTTTTTGACCAACGCCAAGTATTGCTTGCAGTGCGCTGCGCCACTTATCAAAGCGGATGGTAACTGCTTGAACTGAGCTGGTGGAAAGTTCAATTGATGAAATGAATTCTTGATCCTCCGTCATTAGATGCATTAATGCTTCTTTGATCGAATCGAGATTTTGGTAAACCTTATTTTTATCTTCTTTTGCAAAAGAATACATCAAAATATCATACAAGGATACATTGAATTTTTTGGGCTCCCAGTTCCCGTTTGGATTCTCTGGCCTGCCTTTGTAATACCTTTTGAATGCATTTTTATCAAAAATTGATTTAACTATTTGACAAGCATTTTTGAATGATGCCTTCAATTCTTGTAGTTCTCTTTCTGATATATTCTGTTTCTCTTGAGCTTCGCTATTCAAGAAGCTTCTTATTGGGGCCTTGTAGTTGAGATAGGTTTTGTGATAAAAGGCGCAAAACCTTAATACCAACTCAACATCACGCATGCGTTTGTCTGGTGCCTTTAGCCCACAGAGGTACATAAAGTCAGCATCAGCCGCCATTTCGCGTAGCGCTTGGTTGAGTTTTCCGCGATACAAACAGTTCCGCAACTCTTGGTCATTTAGTTGCACCGAGCCTGTGTTTAAGCGCTCAAATATTTCAAATTTCAATTCCTCACTGGAATCCTTTTGAAATGTTATTGCTCTAATTTTGTAATACCTGATTTTATCTTGTGTTTCGTCTGTTAATTCGCTGAACTTTTTCCCATTCAAATCGGAACAGACATTTAAGCCAGTTAACTTGAATGGCTTGTCATCCGGGAATTTTCCCTCGATAAATGAGAAGAATGATGTCAATCGCTGCTGGCCATCGATGACGTACTCTCTTCCATCCTTCTCTTCCGATAGGTATATTATTGGTAGTGGAATTTGAAGGATTGCGGATTCAATTAACTTGCTGGCCTTTACGGAATCCCAGACATATTGACGCTGAAAATCAGGCTGCAATACTAAGCGGCCTCTTGTCTTTTTGCCGTGCAATGAGTCAATCTCTAAATCACCGCTGGATGTAAAAATCTTTTTTGCCTCTGGCGGAACGACTTCATCGTTACAACCATCCGACTCAATACTAAGGTCGAAATCTTCATCTTCCTCAATCATAAATTTCTTTCCTTTGCGATGTTGGGTTTGTGTGGTCTAACGTTGGAGTTAAGCCGCCCGCTTTAGCGGGTCGGCTTGGACGACTTGTTATGTGCTAGATACCAAAGGCGGGAAGCCATGGTAATGCGGCGCGAGCTCATAGTCTGGTGGAGAGCCACGAAGCAGTACTCCCTTGGGCTCAATGTAACTATGAATTACTCTTTGCGGAACTTCATGCCAGCCGATATTGAAGGCGCAGAGTTTTGGGAAAAATTGAAGCTGGCTATACGGAAGATGGTTATGAACCCAATAGGCCATGGCACGCCAATCGGCTCCTGCGTCGTACTGTGCGAGGAACCATGGAACCACGATGCAGGCCATTGCACCATGTTTCCCGTTTTTATCTGGAAGATCCCATATATGGGCCGCTGCGTTACTTTCGTTAGATCCGCAGTTGTGGCCCTTTTCATTCCCGAGCGCATTGATGGTTGGAGATCTATACGCTGAACGGATTGCAACACGACCGAATGTTGCCTGCAGCGGTTCAAGGATCTCTTCGCATAGACGCTTGCCATTTTTAATGGCGAGGTCAGGATTTTCAGGAATGTTTGGTACGCCGTAGAAATTGCTGATCTCGCTATACAGGAAGTCACGCATGAAGAACGAAGGCGACAACCGGACGCGACCAAGATTTTCAAGCGCATCAACAGACTGTGGGATTCGCACTTTTTCTCCATTAGCGCATAACTAGAATTGGACGACAAGGATGGTAGCGGGGATGGTCAACCAACGCAATACACTTTTTAACGACCCCAGGCAAACCCTGTGAGATGGCCGTTTAGTCAAACCT
>Ga0207420_1001433_pt1 | contig 14524 bp, 13 predicted proteins | sample ThiBio_inoc_biof_FD_183941 | JGI IMG/M metagenome (GOLD analysis project Ga0207420, IMG submission 183941) | Wastewater bioreactor microbial communities from Cape Town, South Africa - Thiocy_inoc_biof (SPAdes) | ecosystem: Engineered > Bioremediation > Thiocyanate > Unclassified | place: South...
AAGTACAATATTATGCCGATGGGAATGCCGGCCCACCCGCCAATTTTGCTGTGGATTACAATCATTCAGGATATACACTGAAAAAATACGTGAATGCGGAAGATATTATCACAAACGGCTCCATTCGCCCGAAATCGTTTCCCATTTTCAGGTATGCTGAAATTCTGCTGAACTATGCCGAAGCGCTGAATGAATTGGAAGGGAGTTACAGTGAAGATGGAATCCAGGTAACAGGCAGGGATGAAAATGAAATTCTGGACGCATTCAATCAAATTCGTTACCGCGCAGGTTTACCCGGATTGACGACACTTCCGGGTCAGACACAGATGCGCGATCTGATTAAAAAAGAACGGCGGATTGAATTTGTTTGCGAAGGTCACCGCTATCATGATCTGCGTCGTTGGGGAGATGCTTATGCTGCCTACAACCGCCCCGTATTGGGTATGAATATCAAGGCAAGGAGAGCTGAGCGCCAGGCATTCTATACAATTACGACATTGACTGACGATAAGGCGCGAAGGTATTTTGATTATAAAAACTATTTTTATCCCATACCCAAGACTGCTTTGGATAAAAATGACAAGTTAGTGCAAAACCCCGGATGGTAAACGCTTTAATATATAATCGTATGAAAAAAAATAAATTATGCATATTCTTTTCGATGCTGATTGCAATAACATTTTCGGCATGTGAAGCAGATGATCCAATGGCTTCGGAACAATATCGGAAAGAAATTTACATTGTTGGAGCATATAATAATGTTTTATCTTTCGATCTTCCTTATGGTGAGAATCAGGACGCTTTTATCTCCCTCACAGTGAGCGGAACCTTGAAAATCGACCGTGATGTAAATATTACCCTTAAACACGATGACGATATCATTAGTTGGTATAATGATAAGTATATGCTTGATGCCCCGGTGAAATATCAGCAATTAGAACCCGGGGCCATTCATATTCCTTCATGGACAACTACTATCAAGGCTGGGGATATCTATGCCCATTTGCCTTTTACTGTCAGTAGTACCGGGTTGCATTGCGATTCGCTTTATGCCGTCACTTTTGCGATAGAATCGGTTTCCGATTATATGAGATCGGGGCAAGATACAACGTTGATCTTAACGTTAAATCTGACCAACGAATTCTCAGGCGTTTACCAGATGGAAGCGGCAAAAATAACGTTGGTAGAGGATGAAGAAGGTCAATGGAGTGAGATAGGTCTGCCTGTTCCGGTCGTTACTCTACGTACATTAACGGCGGTCTCAGCCGATACGGTGCGTTTCTTCCATGAAAAAGAGAAAGAAACATTGAGCGAGTATAGTAATTCCTGGAATCCGGGTGAAGATTATTTTAATGCGATAAATAATTTTTGTATTCAATTCGGCAAAGTTGCAGGTACAAATACTTTTACCGTGGAGCCCTGGGGGGTGATGGACATTATAGACGGAGAAGCGATATTCAGCAATAATATGTTCACCTTCTGGTATGATTACATGCAGGGGACTACCCGCTATCGCATGAAAGGAACATTCAGGAAATAGGGATATTTTTGAAGAAGAACCCGGTTCCAAAGGTTCTGAATATCACTGAATATGGACGAATTTGCATTGTCAAATTCCTAAAATTTATCAATAATAAGGGTGCAATGTTCTTTCTTTGCAGGTATTTTTACCTGAAATCAAGCACAAAAAAGCCCTGATAATCAATATGTAAAATTTGATTATCAGGGCTTTAATTACTTGGCGGTATGGACGGGACTCTATTTATTTTCTATTATTTTTCAATAGTTTCTAATAATTGTTGAATATCAATAGTATATGAAATTTTATTTTCTTGAATTATTTATAATTTCGAATAGTTTTTGTAGATGTGCAACACAAATGCAACACAATAAATTTAGCGGTATGGCAAATTTATATTATCCCTACATCAAACCCAATTACGTCTCCAGCGATGGAAAAACGCCGTTGTAGCGATATAACTACAACCGGACAAAGCGAACGCTTATTTCTACTGGATATAACATCAAGCCTGACCACTGGGATGAAAAAAAACGATGGATAAAACGTGCATGTTCGCAATTTGATGATATTGATTCCGCTTTGACAAAGATAACTTCGAAGTTGGGTGAGATATTGACATACGCCAAAGATAATGGAACTGATCCGACTGTGGATTTTGTATTGTTGGAATTAGAAAAGAATCGGGGATACGAACAACGCTCCAATCGTGTAAATATGTTCGACACATTGGATTTATATATTGAAGAAAAGAAAAGCAAGGTGTCTGCCGACCAAGTAAAAGATTATAGATCGCTAAAAAAGCACCTGACAGCATTCAAAGAATATTCCTCCCAATCTGTTACTTTTCGCAACCTGAACCTTAAATTCTATAATGAGTTTATGGACTATCTCTTTTATAAGGCTGTGAAACCGGATGGAACAATCGGATTAGTAACCAATTCTGCCGGAAAAGTTGTTCGACTGTTGAAAGGGTTCGTAAATTACCAGGTTGCCAAAGGAACCATTCCTGCTGTTGACTTAAAAAATTTCAAAGTCGTTGAAGAAGAAACCGATGCTATATATTTGAACGAAAAGGAACTGAGAGCGATTTACAACTTAAATCTTTCTGACGATAAAGAATTGGAAGAAATCCGGGATGTATTTATCGTAGGTTGCTTCACCGGATTACGATATAGTGATTTATCGACTCTAAGTCCCGAACATATTGATGCTACAAATGGCTATATTAATCTAAAACAAAGGAAAGTCCATAAGGCTGTCGTTATTCCGATGATTGATTATGTACCGGAGATTTTGAAAAAATACGACTACGATTTGCCGAAAATACCAAGCTATAAATTCAACGAACGTCTGAAGGAACTCGGTAAGAAAGCCAAGTTGAAACAGAAAACAGAGGTTGTCCGTAAGAAAGGAAATCTTAGGGTAAAAGAAGTTCACGAGAAATGGGAAATGATGTCCTCACATACTTGTCGGAGATCTTTCTGTACCAATATGTATCTCTCCGGCTTTCCGGCAGAGGAGCTTATGCGAATATCAGGACACAAAAACCCTGCGGCGTTCATGAGATATATTAAAGTCGATAATATGCAGGCGGCGAACAGATTGAAAGCATTGAGAAACAGTTTGAATAAGCAATCGTAATCCGCAGGAATTCATTATCTTTACGCCATAATTCAAATCTCCAATGATAGTAAAACATCTAAATTTCGACCAATTAATTGATAATGTTTATCAAACACATAGTGCATTACAGGAAAATGCAACAAAAGCTATCAACCAAAACTTAACTATACGCAATTGGCTTGTCGGATGCTATATAGTTGAATACGAACAGCATGGAGAAGACCGGGCTAAATATGGTACAAGGCTTTTGGATGAACTTGCTAAGAAGTTGAAATCAAAAGGAATTAAAGGATTAAGAAGCCGGGAATTAAATACCTGTCGAAAATTTTACACGACTTATCCTCAAATTTGGCGGACAGTGTCCGCCAAATTGCAAGAGATAGATAATCAGTTTATTCCGGCAATAAATGTAAATGAAATGGAGATTTCGCGGACAGTGCCCGCAATATCAGACAACGAATTTGAAATTGACCCCAAAGTGCTATTATCAAGGCTTTCATACTCTCACTTTATAGAGTTATTGCAACATGATGACCCTTTAGAACGATTCTTTTACGAGGTAGAAACGATAAAGAACAACTGGAGTGTTCGGGAACTGGAACGCGCTATCAATACGGCTTTATATGTTCGAACCGGCTTATCTAAAAACAAGGAAGCAGTAATTGCTAAATTCAAAAATCAGAAACCGGCTCAAACCATAGATATTATCCGTGATCCTTACTTTTTGGAATTTCTTGGATTGGAAGAGAGGTCAGAATACAGCGAATCCGAATTGGAACAAGCTATTTTAGACCATTTACAGAAATTTCTGATAGAACTTGGCACAGGATTCTGTTTTGAAGCTCGCCAAAAACGAATCACATTCGACAATACTCACTACCGCATTGATTTGGTTTTCTATCATCGTATTTTGAAAAGCCATATTTTGATTGATTTGAAAATCGGTAAGTTTGACCATGCCGATGCTGGACAAATGAATGTTTATCTGAATTATTACAAAGACAATGAAATGTCGGACGGCGACAATCCACCTATCGGACTAATCCTTTGTGGGAGTAAAGGCAAGGCTTTGGCGAAATACGCTACTTCCGGCATGGATAACCAACTGTTTGTTTCCAAATACTTAGTTCAGCTACCTGATAAGAAAGTCTTGGAAAATTTTATCAAGAAAGAAATTGGGGAGTAAAACATTGACTAAGGCGAACAGCAAAGCGGGAGAAAAGCTTCTGGGACAACACCTATCAGTCTGACTGACGCCACCGGTCTGCACTTAAAGTTGTCCTCCCACACCTTTAAACTTCTCAACAAACGTTGATATCTTTTGAAAGACGCTCTGTTTTTTAGTCAGATACTGAGGATTCAATGGACTCATCTTAGGTAAGATGGCATTTAGCTCCGTTCCGTTTTCACTTGCAAATTCCCGCTTTAAAGAAACTATGATATAACGCTTTGCCGCGTCCTCATTCAAACGTTCTTCTGTAATTAATTGCTCTGCCTCTTCTTTTTGTTTGCGTTGGGCATATTCGAAGAATGAATCTGTGATATTTGCTTTATCTTGAATGATATCAAGGTTTGTATTGTTAATAAAATCAACAACCAAGCTCTCTTTTGCCCTATTTCCAATACTTGCACGAATAATCCTACGTATTTCTTCTATCAATGCAATTTTGTCTTTGGTCTTTTTATTATGCTCAAAAATAAGCTCAAGAATATAATCAAGGTTTATTTCTTGAGATTTAAGCAGGTCTACTTCAAAGACTACATCATCCCAGTCAATTGTTGATTCTTCCGCTTCTTTGCCGCTTTTCTCTCGTCTCAACCAATCACGTATGTCATTATATGTTGACCGATAATCCTGAACAGTTCGATCTGGCAACAATTTTATCTCTTGCATCGTAGCAATATCCTCATCTGTCACATAATAAGTATCTTTGAATGCTTCGATAGCTGCAGGATCGTTTATGTCTTATCATCTAATGAGCCTCTGGCAGAAATGATTATAATGCCGCTTTCAATATTGCGCTTTTTTATTTCTTCGAAAATTTTCAGGTCATCACCACCCGGCAGGTTTAAGTCCAACAGAATACAGTCATAGCTGTAAAGAGCTATTTTATCTACTGCATCTTGAAACGTAAAGGCTTGCTCACATACATAATTATCCGTAGAGAGATATTTTACGATGTTGGTTGAGAGTTCTCGTTCGTCTTCTATAATTAATATTTTCATAGGAATAAGTATTATTGTTTGTCCATTAGTATGACCAGAGAGCCGCAAGTGATTAGCAAACCACCCAATAGGACTTTCCAACTGACACTTTCCTTTAATATAATAAACGAAAGAAATATAGTAAAAATTACACTTAGTTTATCAATCGGTGCAACTTTTGAAGCATCCCCTAATTGTAGCGCTTTGAAATAAAAAAGCCACGATAACCCCGTTGCTCCCCCTGAAAGGATAAGGAATAACCAATTTATTTTTGTGAGTTCTTTTACTCCATTGATACTGTTGCTGAAGAATACAATGCCCCACGTAATAAGGAGTATGACACAGGTACGAATAGCGGTTGCCAGATTAGAATCGACATTCTTAATACCTATCTTGGCAAAAATGGCTGTTAAAGAAGCGAATATAGCTGATAATATAGCATAATATTTCCACATATATACATATTTGATAATGAAGCAAATACACTTAAAATTTCACTTTCATACCTACATTCAACACCTGTGTTTCATAATAATTCTGATAGACGGCTTCAAAACCTTCGTTGTGTACTGTTTCCTTGATACCCATTGTATTGAGAATATCCTTCATGGATATAACCAATTCCATTTTATCATCAAAGAATGACTTTTTGTACCCCAAGTCAATGCCCCAACGTTCGGAACGGTTGCCCTGTGGTATGTTCATCGGAGCGAAATATACGCCGGAAAGCTGTATATGGCTGCTCCGTCCTATATTGTACTGGCTATTGATTTTAGCGTACCAGGTATTATTATCGCTCTTTGTGATGCTGAAAGGTCGTTCATAGGGAAAATACAGGATACCATCATAAGCCGAAATCTGATTGTGGAAAAAATTAAAACTACCTGACACTTTCCAATCCTTAGTAATCTTTTGTTCCAAGATAAGTTCCATTCCGGTATTTTGATTTTTCCCTGTATTCTCATACACTTTATTAATGATGTTGTAGGTAGTGCTATGTTTGTCGATAGCATAGATACGCGAATACGGGTCGTTGATAATTTTATGATACCCTGAAAGGAAAACCGATCCTGTGTTCCACAGGTATTTATAAGCCAACTCAAAATTATGTGTGTATTGAGGACGGAGATATGGATTCCCCACTTTCAGCAATTCCGGATCGTCATACTTTGGGAATATCCTTAATTCGGCTTCACTGGGTCTGTCAATGCGGTGATTGTAGAAAACAGATAAGCGGTTGTTATGGTTAATCTTCCACGTAAGGCGAATATTAGGGTACAGTTTCCAATAATTGTAATCATCATTAGACGGATAATAGATATTTTCCGGTGCTATATCGTAGAAAATGTGCGTATATTCCATCCGTAAACCGATTTCCATATCTATTTTAGACTTTTCCCAAACCCAGTTGGCATATAAAGCTGCCACATCTTCACCCCAATCCGACCAGTCTCCCAATCCGGGATATATGACTGATTTCTCGCCTTTATAGACATCATACGTTACAGGCAAACGTCTTATCTGTCCTTTAGCTCCGGCTTCTATCCGACCGCTTGAAAAAGGGTGTATATAGTCTATTGTTAATTGAGTTATGTGTTCCTTTGCTATCACATGGGTTGTGTCGGCTCCGATACGTTCCTTTGATATTTCTCTTAGACGATATTTTTCGTTTTCCCATCCGCGTGTATATTGGAGTGTCGCATGAAGGTTCTGTCCGGGATTTATAAATTTATGTTTGTAAATACCGGAAATATTCGCCAGTCCCGTATTCTCGTGTTCATCCCATTGCCATGTTCGTCCCGGCTCCATATTTTGATCGAAGAAACAGACATCAGCTTTATCCAAATGATGTTCGTAATCGTACATACCGGATATGGTAAAGGTATTCCTTTCATCTAAAAACCAATCCAGCCCACCTTTCACGAGATAGTGCGTTTGTGTCCTGTTTTCAGGAATTTGTGAAAGAATTGTTTTTCCATCCGTGTAGTTACGGGTGGTAAATTCGTTGTTGGGTAAGCCCCTTAGCTGCATTAACTCTGTTTGCAGAAAGATATTCACCTTTGATGATTTATAATTGAGATTCAGCGACGGGATAATCTTGGGGTTTAAATGATAACTTCCTAAAGATGACGGATAATCCTTTTTTCGTTTTGTTAATGCTCCCAAACCAAATGATAAACCCGCGTCACCGTTAAAACCTGACTGAACTTCCTTTTTATAAATAATATTAATGATACCGGCCATTCCCGAAGCATCGTATTTTGCGGATGGATTATTAATGATTTCAATTCTTTCTATATTGGATACCGGAATATTATCAAGTCCTTTTTGATTTCCAAACCCGGTAAGCGCTGATTGCTTGCCATCAACCAACACGGCAACCTTATCACTTCCCCTCAATAGAACTTTTCCTTCCTGGTTGACCGACACTCCGGGCAGGTTTCCCATTGCATCCAGTATCGAACCGCCCGACTGGGAAATATTATTGTCTATATCAAAAGACTTTTTATCTAAACTCTGGCTTACAACCGCCCGTTGTCCTATTATTTGTACTTCATCCAACTTGGTCATGGATTCAATTAGTCCGATTTTACCCAGATTGTAGGTAGAATTTAATTCGCCGATTAATAACTTAACCACTTTCTTTTCATAACCCAGATATGAAAAATTCAAGTTATAATCACCTTTTTGTAAGCCAGATACAACAAAGCGTCCTTTATCGTCGGTTACCGTGCCGGTAATTATATCGTTTTCTCCTTCGGCAACTATTGATACAGTTACGTATGGAATTGTCTCTTTGCCTTTTTCATCAATAACCTGTCCTGAGACAACTGTATTTTGTGCAAAACAATTCAAGGTAGCCAACCCCAAAATGACTACCAGTAATATTCTATTCATACTTCTGATTTTTTGAGCACAAAGTTGTTATAGGAATTTGTAGAAAAATTGAATGTAATAATATTTAATTTTCTCGTTGTCGTTAAAATTCAGAATTTCTGCTAAATCACCCCCTTTTTTTGTGTTTCATAACTTCTATCAATTAGCATATGAGATATTTATTTGTGGCTATATTGTTTGCATTAGCAACAGTTTTAGGCATTCATGCACAAAGTACAGATACAATAAAAGTGGTTTTGCCAACCTTACCCGTGATACTAAAAGATTCCCTGCGTCCTTCATATAAAACAGTTAATCCGGTTATTTCTGATTTCCGGGAGAATGAAGATATGAAAAATCACTTTTATACAAATGAAAGTCCGATGACTTTTGAATTAGACAGGATACCCCGTAAAAAGAATATATTTAATTCATCCTATTCAAAATTTATCATTCCTACTGCCATGATTTCGTATGGAATCATGGCTCAAGGAAGTGAAAGGCTAAAAGAACTGGATTACAGTACCCACCATGAAATAACCGAGCATTATACGGCCCGTATCAGGCTTGATGATTATATGCAATTTGCTCCTGCAGTTGCGGTTTATGGACTTGACTTTTGTGGAATAAAAGCAAAACATAATTTCAGGGACAGAACAATCGTCATGGCAACATCCTACCTAATTATGTGTGCGACTGTACAAACCATGAAAAGTACCATCAATATAGAACGCCCCGATGGTTCAAATAATAACTCTTTCCCTTCCGGCCATACAGCAACTGCCTTTGTAGATGCTCATATCTTGTTTAAAGAGTATAGGGACACCTCGCCGTGGATTGGTGTTGCAGGATATACCGTTGCGGCGACTACGGGGACTTTACGGGTTATTAATAAAAAGCATTGGATAAGTGATGTCGTTTCCGGAGCGGGAATAGGCATATTAAGTGCGGAACTGGGCTATCTGTTATTACCCGTATTTCATAATACGTTCGGGATAAAAGATAAAAAAAGCAGTTTAGTGATTGCACCAACTATTGGAGTAGATAATTACGGCGTTGGATTAGCATATACATTTTAATTATGAAAAGAGAATTACAGATACTTTTTTGTTTTACAGTGTGTTTCATGTTCTGTATTCACTCTTTCAGATACAATGTATTGTTATATGAGCAAAAAACTTGAACCGCTTGCTTATACGAAATACGCCCACGAGGGAGATGACCATACACAGGAATTTATAACCTACAGTTATCAGGCAGGCAAAACGAGTGTACATGCCAAATTAACCCGAAATGTTAAACTACGACATGATACTGTTATACCCACTTTGGGTTGCGTATATGATATGATGACTGTTGTTTATTACGCTCGCACTTTGGACTATTCAACCATGAAAAAAGGGGATGATACAGGCTGTCTGTTAATATCCATCTGGTAGTTACCATATAAATATTAAATCATAACATATAAAATTCAAAATATCTTCGAAATCACCCCTTTACATTTGTAAGTATTTTTTCCAAACAGTATTATGACAGATAAATTAATTCCCGGTGAAGAAAAATTGTTTTTTCTGATCAACGGTTCACATACTTATTTCTTGGACTCTGTGATGTGGAGTTTTTCTTCTATAAAAATATGGCTTCCTATCGGCATGTTGATAATACTGGGCATTGTGTATAAAAAATCATGGAAGCAATGGATTCCTGTATTATTGGCAATTACATTGCTTTTTGTTCTTTGCGATCAGTTTTCAAGCCATTTGATAAAACCGCTTGTTGCCCGGCCACGCCCAACTCATTATCCCGGAATTATGGAGCATGTCAGAACACTCTTTGGCTATACAGGAGGAAAGTATGGCTTTATTTCAGGGCATGCCACCAATAGTTTTGGATTTGCTATATTCTCGTCTCTGTTATTCAAAAATAAATTCTATACAAGCGTTGTGTTTTTATGGGCTTTCATAGTAGCTTATTCACGGATATACTTAGGTGTGCATTTTGTTTCTGATATACTTGGAGGAATGATTTCGGGATTGTTGATTGGTTATCTGGTTTATAGTGCTTATAGGTACACATCAGAAAAAATAGCGGTAAAAAATGGCAGCTATACCATAACGGTATTTTCTCAAAAACAAACACGGTTATTAACGATACTTATCTTATTGTATCTGATATTATTAACAATATTCAGCACATCTATTGAAACCTTAAACATATTGAAATGAATCGTGCATCAAATTATCAGTTTACCATTGATAAATTGGCAAAGGTTGCATTTGGCTATATCTTTTCTTACTTTCGCCTATACTCTTTTGGTGATACACCAACAATTCGTTTGAAATATCTTCCGAACATTGATTGAGTTGAAAAGTTTAACCCATCACTAATTTGCTGTATAGTCATATTGGTTGATTTGAGAAGAGCTTTCGCTTCCAAAATTACCCGATTGTCAATCCATTCACCTGCTGATATTCCGCTGGTTTCCTTTATTACAGTGGACATATACTTCGATGTTAGGCATAATTTATCGGAATAAAAACCAATATCGCGATGTTCTTTGTAATGATCTTGAAGTAGTTTTCTAAAATTATCAACTAATATTTCCTGTTTTGACTTTTCTTTATCAGCGGGAATTTTATGAAGATAATGTCCTGCTCCGTAAAAAAATGCTCTGGTTAAATTACGAGCAATCTCTAAGCGGTTAGGGTTATTCGTAGTACGTGTGATTTCCAGCATCATATCATAGTATTTCATCATAGCGCCCAACTCTCTATCGGTCAGCGGAATGACTGGATTTTCGCGAATAGATAAAAAAGCAGGAAAACGTTCTTCTATATTCAGGCTTTCGGTAAAACGCTTTGACATAATAATCAATCTTGCATCAAAATCATCACTTATATATTCATGTTCTAATATTTGTTCAGCAAGCATGATAACCATACATGGAGCTTTAATAGTGTAAGGTATAAGGTCTATTTTGCGCTTTATACTTCCTTTTAAGACAATAATAGCGCTTGTTACATCAATTCTGAATGGATAATCAATAGCTAAAGTATGTATTTGTTCCATTAAAATAAAATCCTGGCCTATCGAATCGACATGACTATCTAATAACCTTTGTCGCCAGTTTAAAATATCTATTCTGTCTTTCATCATTTGGATATATCTTAATTTAAAAGACAAATAAAGTGCATATTTTCCTATTTTGCAATACGAATAAGAAATAATGTACAATTATTTGTCCTTTTGCTCTTTTATAGTGTATATCATCTCAATATTTTTGCACCGTCAATATATACGAATGATTAAGAATTTTAAAATATTTATGATGGAAATAGGCAATAACAGAGTGTTCTTTCAATACGTGTTCTTAGGCTTGGTGCTTTTGACCGGATGCAAGGAAAAGCCACAAATGTCAACGGTTGGAACATATAAAACAATGAATATCTCATTGTCAAATACTACTGTATCGACCAGTTATTCGGCTTCAATTCGAGGTAAACAGAATGTCGAAATTCGTCCGCAGGTAAGCGGTCTTATTACCGAAATTCGCATTGACGAAGGCGCTGCTATAAAAAAGGGACAATCATTATTTATTATCGACCAACTTCCTTATCAAGCAGCCCTCGAGACCGCAATAGCCAATGTTACCAGCGCACAGGCAAAGGTTGCAACGGCACAACTCACAGCGGACAGCAAACAGGAACTTTTCAGAGAGAACGTGATTTCAGAATACGACCTCCAAACTGCTCAAAACAGTTTATTGGAAGCAAAAGCGGCTTTAGCGCAGGCAAAAGCTAATGAGGTTAATGCCCGAAACAATCTTTCTTATACGGTCGTGAAAAGTCCGGTAGATGGCATTGCAGGGATGATTCCTTACCGCGTGGGGGCATTGGTTAATTCTTCGATTTCAGAACCGCTGGTTATGGTATCGAGCGAGGATGAAATGTATGCCTATTTTTCAATGACCGAAAATCAACTACTTAGTATGATTGGCGAAAATGGCAGTGTAGCGAGTGTTATAGAGAATATGCCGTCGGTAAGAATGCTATTAAATAACGGCAAATCTTATGACGTAGAAGGAAAGATAGATGCGGTTAGCGGTACTATCGACACGCGCACCGGAGCAATCAGTATCCGTGCCAGCTTTGCGAATCCCGCCCGTATGCTACGCAATGGCAGTACCGCAACAGTTGTAATTCCTTTTGAACGTACAAACTGTATTGTTATTCCCCAAACAGCCACATTTGAGATACAGGATAAAGTGTATGTCTATAAAGTAGTGGACGGTAAAGCTGTTTCAGCAGAGATTATTCCTTTTCGCCTCAATAATGGAACAGAATATTTAGTGGAATCAGGATTAAGTGCGGGCGATATTATTATTAGTGAAGGAGCCGGACTGCTACGTGAAGGTACGCCTATCCAAACTGCTGAAACGAAATAAAAGAGGGCATTATGAAACTGAAAACATTTATAGATAAACCTGTTCTGGCTTGTGTAATTTCTGCATTTATTATCATGGTTGGAATAATCGGTTTGGCACAGTTGCCAATCGAGCAGTTTCCCGACATTGCTCCACCGACAATTAATGTAAACACGGTATATAACGGAGCCAATGCCGAAACCGTACAAAAAAGCGTTATCGCTCCGTTGGAAGAAGCTATCAACGGTGTGGAAGATATGATTTATATGACTTCTACTGCTACCAATACAGGTAACGCAACGATTACGGTCTATTTCAAACAAGGCAGTAATGCGGATATGGCGCAGGTAAATGTACAAAACCGTGTTGCTTCCGCACAAGGGGTGTTGCCTGCCGAAGTAACGCGTGTTGGTATTACTACGCAAAAACGTCAAACCGGAACCTTAAAAGTTATTTCCCTTTATAGTGAGGACGGAACATACGACGACAATTTTCTGAACAATTTTCTGAAAATTAATATTATTCCGCGCCTTTCTCGCATTCAAGGTGTTGGCGATGTATTTGTTATGGGTTCGGAATACTCTATGCGTATATGGCTCAATCCGGGCGTTATGGCACAGCATGGGCTTATACCGTCGGATATTTCTGCTATTTTGAGCGAACAAAATATCGAAGCGGCGACAGGTACGCTTGGTACGGAATCAGACAACACGTTCCAATATACCCTGAAATATCGGGGACGTTATGAATCTGCTGAAGAATTTGGAAATTTGGTTGTTCGTTCACTTCCTAACGGACAAATATTGTATCTGAAAGATGTTGCAAATATTGAATTGGGTGCGCTTTCATACGGCTTTCGGGGTGAAGTAGACGGACAGCCGGGGGCTACTTGCATTATTTCGCAAACAGCAGGCTCGAATGCTAACGAAATTATCAAGGAGATAGACCACACGCTCGAAGAACTTTCAACCAATTTTCCCAAAGGCGTGAAAGTTACCGATTTAGTCAGTACAAAAAACTTTCTGGACGCTTCTATCGACAATGTAATTTGGACGTTGATAGCAGCGGTTCTATTGGTGGTACTTGTGGTGTATGTATTTTTGCAAAATTTCAGGGCGACACTCATTCCAACAATAGGTATTATCGTGTCGCTTGTGGGAACGTTCGCTTTTCTTATGGTTGTAGGTTTCACACTCAACCTATTAACACTGTTTGCGTTAGTGCTGGTAATTGGTACTGTGGTAGATAATGCTATCGTGGTTGTCGAGGCGGTACAAGCCAAATTCGATGAAGGCTACAAATCGCCCTATACTGCAACCGTTAAAGCAATGGACGGTATTTCAACTGCGCTTATCACTACTTCATTAGTATTTATGGCAGTATTTATTCCTGTCTGTTTTATGGGGGGGACTACCGGTACGTTCTACACGCAATTTGGCCTTACTATGGCAGTCGCAGTAATCATATCGCTGATAAACGCCCTCACATTAAGCCCTGCGCTCTGCGCCCTGATAATGACCCCGCATACAAAAGCGGAGAACGGGCAAAAAGTCAGCTTCTCATCGCGTTTTCATGATGCTTTCGAGGCATCATATCAGACGTTGCAGGGAAAATACAAACGTGGCCTTGCTTTCTTTGTAAAAAAGCGGTGGTTATCAGTAAGCCTTATCGTTGTATTTGTTGTCGGATTATTCTTTTTATTGAGAACAACAAAAACAGGGCTTGTACCCGAAGAAGATACAGGCGCTATCTATATAAATGTGGCAACTTCTCCGGGTAGTACGCTGGATGAAACCGACCGCATTATGAATGAAATAGACATCCGTATAAAAGATATTCCACAGATTGAGGACTATGCGAAAGTGGCGGGG
>Ga0207420_1001443_pt1 | contig 14446 bp, 7 predicted proteins | sample ThiBio_inoc_biof_FD_183941 | JGI IMG/M metagenome (GOLD analysis project Ga0207420, IMG submission 183941) | Wastewater bioreactor microbial communities from Cape Town, South Africa - Thiocy_inoc_biof (SPAdes) | ecosystem: Engineered > Bioremediation > Thiocyanate > Unclassified | place: South...
CATGGAGATATCAATACGGGAGAGACTTCTCCCAGCGGAAATATTCATGGCATGCCTCTAAGTGCACTGATGGGATTGGGAAGCGAAGAGTTGGTGAATGTCTATTCGCCCGGCAATAAAGTGCTTCCCCAGAATGTATTTTTGGTTGGAACACGCAGTCTGGATGAGGGAGAATGCGCACTGATCGAAGAGCAGCACCTCAGCGTATATACCATGGATACCATCCGTGATAAAGGAATCGCCTTTGTTGCCGAAGACATCAAGAATAAGTTACGCGAACGGAAAATAAGGAATGTCCATTTCAGCATTGATGTGGACAGCATTGATCCATCGTATGCTCCCGGAACAGGGACTCGGGTGCCGGAAGGATTGATCCCTTCCGAATTTGAAGAGTTTGTAAGTCACATATTGTCGACAAACCTTATCAAGTCGCTGGATCTGGTAGAACTTAATCCCGAATTGGATAGCGATGATAAGACAACCAATCTTTGCTTGTCTGTAATCGATTACATTACCTCCCGCTTATAGAACCCTGTTAAATAAATCTGAAATCCGGCTATATCGGCTGTCTGTTGTTAGAATGGATAGCCGATGGCCAGATGCAGTCCCAGCCCATCTTTAAATCTGGGAATATTATAATATCCTTTCTTTCCAGTCTCGTAAGGAGTATGTAAGGCGATACCCAGGTCGAGTCGCAGCACAAGGAATTCCAGGTCGTACCGGATACCTGCACCGGTTCCCAATGCAATGTCGTTTAAAAAGTTTGCCGAGTTTATTAATCCCCCGGGGCGTGCTTCGTCGCTCCGAAGCAGCCAGATATTCCCTGCATCCAGAAAAACAGCACCATGCAGGTTTTCGATCATGCGGAAACGGTATTCGATGTTTGCTTCCAGTTTAACATCGCCCGTCTGATCGATGTAGGAATAGGGATTGTCTATATTGGGACGGAAACGTCCGGGACCGATACTCCTAACCGTAAATGCTCTGATGCTGTTTGCCCCACCGATGTAGAATTGTTCGCTGTAGGGGGCGATTGTGGCATTGCCGTAGCTGTAGATGAAACCGCCCATCAACCGCATGGCAAGCCGCTGATTCCGGTCTATTTCATGAGTCACTCTTATTTCGCTGGTAAGTTTGATAAACTGGGCATACGGATTACCCAGGATCGTTTTCCCTTTCGTAAAGCTCTTCCCCGCCAGGGCGTTTATTCCCGAAAGGATATTCCCTGCGGAGGTGATACTGCTTTCCCACCACAATTGGTTTTTCCCCTCTTTAATCATTGCATTGTCGTAGGTGTAGGTATAGCTCATAGCCGGAATGAATTGATTCTTCAAACTAAGGTATAAGGCCGGATTGGCAGCGGTGATGGAATCGAACTCATGCGTGGTGCTCTGCAACAGATTATAGGTTAGTCTGAAGGGAACCAACGTATGTTTGCTGGATGCCGTTGGCTGAAAACTATAGGACGCACTTCCTCCAAAGGCCAGTAATTTAAAGAAGCGCGACCGGTTGAGCTGGTCGGCATACAATTTGAACGTAGTATTGGCCGGATAGTCGTATATCTTATGTTGGAAGCCGGGGAAAATGATCTGGGGAAAGGTAAGAGTACCCGAGAGTCCCAGTTCATAGCTGTTGATGGAGTTGCTGGCTCCGTTTACCCGGTTGCCGGTCTGCCATTCGTAAGACCCGCGAAGCGTTATGCCCAGCACTTCGCCTCCTTTGAAAAGATTCCGGCGGGTAAGGCTGACTACGGCACCCGGACCTGCCTGATTATTACTTTTAGAGGTAACATTCAGTTCAAGTTCTCCGTCCAGCGGAAGTTCATACATGGCATTTATACGCAGGTTCAGCGTATCGCAGGCTAATGAAGTATCCTTGGGCGTATATTGCATATCGGTATATCGGAAAATGGATAGTCTGTTTAAAGCCGACTGAGTTTTCTCCTGTACGGACTGTTTATAAAGATCTCCTTTTCTAAAGAAGAGCCGGTTGTAAAGTATACGCGGACGAACCCGCAGTTTGCCTTCGTAATAGATCATCAGATCTTTGTACAGGATGGAATCGGTGGGAGTCTCCCCATCGTATCCGTTCAAACTGTAGGAAATATTGCCCACATGCCAGGGGCGTACAGCGGTGGCAGGCAGACCCGGCTTACTGATAACCTTTAATCCTACCCTGCCCGGATAATTTAAGGTGTCTGCCTGATAGGCTATAAAATCGGGACGGAAATAGTAGTACCCCTTGTTTCTCATGATCGATGCCAGCCGCTGTCTCTCTTCTTCCAGCTTGATCACACTGAAATTGTCGTTAGGACGGATAGCCCTTTCTGCTAAAGTCTGCCGGACGATCGAATCGGCTTTGGGTGAGATAGAGGTATAGATTACGGTATCTATCTTATAGGGCTGCCGCATGTCTATCTGATAACTCACTTTAGCTTTCAGGGAGTCTTTTTTGTCGGGCAAAACAGAATAGGAGGCGGTGCCGTTGAAATACCCGTATTCACGCAACAAGTTTTGCACTACCTTGGTGCGTACATCCGGACTTACAGTAGAGATAAGAACCGGTTTTGCGGCCAGTTTATTAAATATCCATTTGCTGAATTTGCTTTTCTTATTTACAAATCCGTTGTAAATCCACAATCCAAAGGGAAACGGAGTACGTATAGACGAGCTTCCAAAGATGGCATTGTTGGGAGGATAAGCCAATGCGGCTTCAATCTCTTCGAGCGCAGCCTGTCCGGCCTTGGTGGAGTCTTCGTTCTGAATAGCTATCTTTCGGATTCCGGTGTACAGAACTTCACCATCCGGAAGATTCCGGGTGGTGGAGCAAGCGGATAACAGAATTACAACCATAAGCAGGCTTGCCCAACGAAACAGAGATGTATTATTGATTTGATTCATCATTCGCATTGTTTTCATTTACAGGGGTTGTCTTTTTGGGTTTCCTAAAAATAAAGAACTCACCTATATGTTTCATTTTTCTTCTCAACACAATACCGGCCCCGGTTTCGGTAATCTCTCCTTCCAGAATACTTTCGTAGTTCTTGTTGTGGAACAATTTCACATACCGGGTTCCACTATTATCCAAACGATATTCAAATGAGATATTGTCGATAAAAGTCTGATTCTGTTCCGGTACATTTCCGGTTGAAATTCGTCCCCCCAGCACCACCCGGATACGGTCGTTATAGAACCGTTTGGCAAAGCGGAAAGAATAATCGGTACGTTTTTCGCCGGTTTCTTCCTCACTGCTTTCAACTCCCAGAGATATATCTACCGTTTTAAGTGCCGAACCAGCCAGGTTTGTAATTTCCTTTTGCAGGAAACTGTTTAAGGCAGCCCCCATATTCATGTTTACTTTTCCGGTCCCGCTGCCGCTCCCCAGGTACATCCCTGTAACAAGCATGCTTACCGCCTGCTTGCTGCGTTCCTCTTCACCCATTGCACTCAGCTGATTCTGAATGGTCAGATCTTCCGGAGCATTCAACGTAAATTCGAGTTGCATGTCGCTCATACGTTGTTTCAGCGAGATTCCCACATCGAAATTTACCTGTCGGGGAGTCTGTTCATTCAGTGTTACTGCCGTACGCACCCTTTCGGTAGCTTGTAAGTTAAGAACCGGATTCATCGGATCGCCATTCCATTCCACATAACTGTCCTCCTTGATGGTAAACTTCTTTTTGGGAATTACCGGCAACGTATAGAGGATACTTCCTCCGGACAGGGTATATCTCCCATTTAAAAACATATCCCCCTGAGGCGTATATTGAAAATAAAGATCACCACCTCCTTCCAGCTCAATCCTGCTTTCCTGATCCGCACTCAGGTCGGCCTGCAACCGTACGGCCGGATCAATATGTATGGTAAGGAGCATATCCATTCCTCCCAGTTGTAACGGAGGAATCTCCTCCATGCGATCCGTATACAAAGTATCGGTGAAGGAGGTGAATGTAACCAGATCCGACAGGCGGTCCTGAACCGTGAGGGGTGAATCCATAAGCACGTAAGTAAGGTCCGTATTACCCAATAGCTGAAGATTCCCGCGCATGGTAATTGCATCCAATGGTCCCCGTAAAGTAGAGTTGAGGTTTACAAACAATTTGCCATAGACCAGGCTCTCCTTGTTCCGTTTAACATCTACCAATTGCAGGTTATCTGCATTTAATTTCAGGTTAGCCAGTACCCGGGCCGGGTCGGAGAAGTTGATATCCCCGTTAATAACAAATGGATTTTTTCCGTATGCGTACAGGTTGTAATTGTTGAACAGAAGCTTGTTGTTCCCAATTTCCAGTTTCTTATTGTCGAAACGGTAAGTCGATCCTGCTGCTACTACGAATACAGAAGCTGAATCCATCTGCAGGAATCCGGCCGCTTTGGGATCGGAGGCACGTCCTTTAATGTCCAGGTTTCCCTGCAGAAAACCCTGCATGCGGGCCATTCCGTCGGGAATAAACGGATTGGCCATTTCAAGGGGGAAGTCCGTTATATTGATGGCCCCCGAAACGCTGTCGCGGACCCCCGCCTGATAAAATGCGGTGGCGGAGGAGATCTCTTTCCGGTCTCGCAGGAAGTGGATATCCACCTGATGGCTGTTTTCTGACATAGGAAGGTACACAGCTGATAACTGCATTTCGCCTACCCGTTTATTTTCATAAAACAGCTCGTCTATCCCGGCATCGGCAATCAGCATAAAGGTATTATCCGATGGAGCATATTGGATATCTGCACTAACGATTCCTCCCATTGAAGGGGCGTTTGGTATATTAGCCGAAAGCAGACTCAGGTCAAGCTGACTTATTTCTGCGTGCATTTCTTGCAGAGCTCCGCTATCAGGCACCGAGTGCAACCATATGGATGCATTCTGTTCGCCGGTCAGCCGCAGATTGGCCGACATGTTCTTAAGATCCTTATAACGGAGGTAATTATCCTCATTCAGGGTGAATCTGCGAAAGGCTATAATAGGGTTGTCCGGATAAAGCCTGGCAGAAATAAATCCTTCTTTTTCCAGTCGGGCTTCAGTGCCCAGGTGAAGGCCTACCTTGCCGTCGCCATCGGTTACATGAACCAAAGCGTTTACCTCATTTTTCCGGATATGGCCATCCAGAATGCCGTTATAAGCCTTTCTCCAACGGGTCCGGTTCAGTTTTACCTCCCCTTTCAACTTTAATCCGGATGTATCTTCAAACGACTCGATCCGGAGGGTATCCACCATTAATGTGTCTTGTTGGAATTTATGCATGGCCATGTTGACCGACAAGCCCTGAGCGGGAGATGTTGCTGCAGTAAATGAAGCCTCGTTGAATTTTATTTTCTGCAAGGCAAGCAGATCCTGAATTGGATTCTGTTTGCCAATGAATCCCTGTATGTTTACATTGGGTAACAGCGGACGTAAAACAGTAAGATCGAGCTCTTGCTGTTCGTATTGATTCATAAGTCTGTCTGTAATCAGAGAAAGGGAAGCCGACAGCTTTGTGGCACCCTGATCGCTGTTTAACTTCATGAACGCATCTCCGGCAGTTATCTCAAAATAGGTGCTGTCGCGGGTGGTTCCTGCCTCGAACCGGGTATCCTGGGGGTAGTAGGTTTTTTCTTCGCCCGATAGCTCCCATTGAGTGAGCCTGCCTGTCAGATGGAGAATCTCATTAAGGTTACTGCTTGCATTTGCTTCGAAGCGAAAAGCGGTGCTTAACGGAACGTCTACCAGATGCAGGCGGTATAGGTTTAGATACTCTACTTGTGCATCCAGATTCATTTCTGCTTTCTTTCTTTGCAGAATCCCGGAGACAGATGCCTTTAATAACGCTAAAGGATAGCCGCTTTCCATCTGCAATTCATAGGCATGGTTCTTTAAACGTCCATTTAACTGAATTTCCGAAACGGAATTTCTCCCATATTTAATATCTGAAATGGTTGCCTGCAGAAGAGAGCTGGTGCGGGCAGAATATAAATCAAAACCTTTCCCTTTTATTGCGGCCGAAGCTGTAAGCCAGTAAAGGGAATCTTTAGGCATGAAATGGTTGGGTTGTAGACTATCGATTGAGACGGTTATCTGGTAGTCTTCCGACTGGCTCTGATAGGCCCCATCCAGTTTAACAAGGGCTTTATCCTCCTTAAAAGTAAGATTCGTTTTATAAGCATCCTTTTTGAAAGATACTTCTCCTTTGAGTTCCATCCCATACGGAAGCTCCAGCATGTCTCGTTGTTTTTTATCCAACAAGCCGAGTATAAACTCCAGGTTGTAGGAACGGGCATCGATGCGGAAGCTTCCCTGCCGCTTCAGACTGTCGGCAATCTGAATCAGCGTTCCGGATGCATCCATTTTAAAAGCACCCGCAAGCTCAGCTTTAAACCCACGCAACTCCAACTTATCTAAATTCCCTTCGATACCCGCTGTTACCGAAACCGGACGGTTCGGGTAATAGGTCTTGAAATCTTTGGGCAAGTCACCGGCTGCGAGCATCAGATCTCCTTTGCCGATGGATGCAATCAGCAGACTTCGGATGGACCCTTCGGCCTTTTCATCCAGCGAACTCCAGGGTGCACTTACCAGAAGCTGCATTTCAGAGTAGGGAGTCTTAAGTTGAAGATTCGGTATTTCCAGTTGCTTCCCGTCGCTCAGAATACTTCCTTCCAGGGAGGAGAGCTTTAGCCCGGATTGTTCGGAAAATGAAAACCGGCGGATATTGATGCCGAATACCTTGTCTTCAAAAGAAAGAGAATCTGCTTCAAACTCCAGACTGTCAATTGCGATATGGTTGGGATCCAGTCCCGGTTTTCTTCCGAACGTATCATTGTCCAACGAGAAAGTCCCCTCCGTAATTTGAATCTTGCGGGCCGAATAACCTGATCGTCCCAGATCGATCCATCCTTTGGAAAGCAACGCATGGTTCATTCCTCCGCGCATACGGACGGTATCACCCGGAAGTAGAATATCCAGGTTTACCTTATTCAGCACAACCTCGTCAAGCGCAATTTTCCAGTTAAGCGGAGCAGAGGTGGAATCCTTCTCTTCCGCAACTGAATCCATCCGGATAGAAAGCTGCGTATCCGATAATTCCATCGAGTTGAGGGTTGCCATCTCCTTAGTCAGATCGATATGATCTGCCTTGGCATGGAAACGGCCTAATTGTCCGTCAATCTGCAACCCTTCGATAAAGTCGCCCGAGTGAATCTGACCTCCTTTCAAATCAACAGCATCCACTACAACCTTGCTTTTCAGCAAAGGGAGCAATTTAACCCTGACCTCGAGGGACTGTAGTTTTAGCAGGGTGTCTGCCGGCGTGCGCAAGGCCAAAACATCCTGAATGGTAAGGTTGAGGGGAAACGACAGGCGCACCTTCGCAATCCGGATATCAATACCCGTCGAGGTTGAAACATAGGCTACAATCTTATTCCGGGCAAAGTCCTGAACGGGAGGGAAGTACAAGAGTAAAGACAATAACAGGATGAGTGCCAGAGGCACCAAGAAAGCAATACCTATCCATTTCATCCATCTCTTCATACGCTGGTACTCCTATTGATCAGAAACAAAGTTAATAAAAAATAGGAAATATCATACCCTTATTTCCCGGTTTTAATAACAATGGCTCCGTTGGCACCCATCGCTCCATATTGCGTGGCGTCTTTCAATACGGTAATCTCTTCAATATCCTGAATCGGAATGGTACGCATAATTCCGGAATCTTGCATCGGGATACCGTTTACCACAATCAATGCATTGGACGAACTGTTAAAAGAAGCACCACCGCGTATGCGAACCGCTCCGCTATTCTGGACCATTACACCGGATAACCTTCTGAGAAGACAGTAGATATCCTGACAACGGGTTTTAAGTATCTCTTCCTTGTTTAATGTGGAAGAACTGACCATCTTCTTACTTTCCCGCTCCAATACTTTTTTAAGATTCTCGTCCGGTTCATAGCGATGGTCAACTTCGAAAGATCCCTCCTTAAGCTGGATGGTAAGAAAAGTATAACCCGATACCGGAACTTTCACCGTTTTGCCGGTCTTGTTCATCTCCACGTATAAGGTATCCTGCAGATTGGCATCGGCAAATACAAATACCCCGTTTTTATCAGTCTTGACAGTCGTACCGGGTGAACTTCCTAAACGTACTTCGTAGCGTTTGATGGCTTTTTCTTTGGAATCTCTTAATACCCCGCTAAGCGTATCACTCTGGGCAATCAGAAAATGAGAGGAAAGAATTGAAAAGATTGAGATTAATAAGGTTGTTTTCATATGAATAAGATTTTAAAATGGATAGGGCAGAAAATATAGCATGTTTAATGGTTCGCCAATGGCGCAGATCGTTGCAAATAGGTTTGTTTCATGTTGTTATAGTATTTAAACAGTTGTCTGACAAATATATATAATTATTGATTAATGCGTAAGGTTTATAAGATAATTTTATAAAAAAGTTTGTGAATCTCTCTTTTTCTCTATCTTTGCAGTCGAATGATGGTGTAACGAAGCATGTTCATGTTTCGTTAGTAAAAGGGAATCCGGTGCAATACCGGAGCTGTACCCGCAGCTGTAAGCTCAAGAAAACCTCGGTCTACCATTGCCACTGTCCGCCTGCGGACGGGAAGGCTACCGAACTAAGGGAGCAAGCCAGAAAACCTGCCGCAATTCTTAATACCGATGCTTCGGGTGAAGGTGTCGTAAACGAAATTTTTATGCTGAATAAACAAGTGAAAGTATCTTTTTGGGCGGGACTATTTTGTCTTGTTTCCAACAACGGATTGATTGCCCAGCAAGACTCCCTGGTACTACGCCACCGTAACCTGAACGAGGTTGAGGTGGTAGAGAAGGTGCGTCCCGCCGTAACGCGGGAAGGCACGCCGGTGCAGATGCTGAATAAAAGCGACATGCTTCGTCTGGGAGTGCAGGAATTATCGGAAGCTGTAAAACGTTTTTCGGGAGTAACGATCAAAGACTATGGAGGTGTTGGAGGGTTGAAGACCGTTTCCGTTCGTAGTCTGGGTGCCCAGCATACCGCGATAAGTTACGACGGTATTACCATTAGTGACGCACAAAGCGGACAGGTGGATATCAGCCGCTTTTCGTTGGATAACGTAGAGCAGGTTCTGCTTTCAATCGGACAGGCAGACGATATCTTCCAGACGGCCCGGATATATGCTTCTGCAGGAGCTTTGCAGATTGAAACATCGCACCCACTGTTTGATGATAAGAAGTATACGCTGGAAGGTCAGCTTAAAGCGGGCTCTTTCGGATATTTCAATCCCTCATTCCGATACGGACAAAAGGTGGGATCCAAAGTTGCTGTTACTATGCATGGCGATTGGCTTACGGCCGATGGCGACTATCCCTTTACATTGGTTAACGGAACCCTGCGGGAAGAGCAAAAGAGACTGAACAGCGACATCAATTCATGGAGAGGGGAGGCCAACGTATATGCAGATCTGCAGCATACAGGCCGGTTACAGGTGAAGGCTTACTACTTTGATTCGGAACGAGGTCTTCCGGGATCGGTCAGCCTGTATAATCCTCAGGCACGCGAACGTTTATGGGACCGGAACTTCTTTACGCAGACAAGGTACGAGAATAAAATAGGAGAGTATGTGTCGGTTAAAGGGTTGTTGAAGTTCAATCATGCATACAACCGGTACCTCGACATAAACAATAAATATGCCGGAGGGAGACAAGACGACCGCTATACGCAGAAAGAATATTATGCATCAGGAGCATTGAAATATGTGCCGGCAGATGTTCTCAGCTTTTCTTTTGCCTCCGACTTCTTTGTTAATACCCTGGATGCAACCATTCCCGAAAGTCCCTACCCAACACGGTATACATCACTCTCTGTGTTGGCAGCCCAGTACCAGAATGCACGTATTACGTTTACCGGAAGTTTGCTGGGAACCTATATCACGGAAAGGGTGAAGACCGGCGACCGACCGGCAGACCGTAAACGGATCTCTCCGGCACTAAGTGGATCGTGGCGGATATGGGAAGAAAAGAATATCCGTGTTAGAGCCTCCATTAAAGATATTTTCAGGGTACCCACCTTCAATGACCTGTATTACCTGCGTATTGGAAATACCGGATTAAGGCCGGAACGTGCTACGCAGTACAATGTGGGTCTTACCTGGAGTGGAAAGCCTTTCAGCGCCTTGGATTACCTCCGGTTTTCGGCCGATGGGTATTATAACCGGGTTAGTGATAAAATTGTGGTGATACCCTCTTTGGCTTTTGCCAGAATGATGAATTTCGGGGAGGTATCCATTAAAGGGTTGGATTTAAATCTAGAGGCAGGTATGCCGGTTTCCAATAAACTTTCGTTCCAGCTTGCCGGAACCTATACCTGGCAGAAGGCGGTTGATATAACCGATCCGGCCAAGAAGAATTATAAACATCAGATTCCTTATACGCCCGAACATTCGGGTACTGCCTCTCTTACTGCCGAAACTCCCTGGATTAATGTAGGCTATATGCTTACGGCCGTGGGAAATCGTTACGCTCTACCCCAGAATATCCGCGAAAACCGGATCGATGGCTATATTGAACAGGGCATTTCGGCCAACCGTACCTTCAAACTGGGTAAGGCATCCCTGCGTTTACAAGGCGAAATTATTAACCTGGGTGATATCAATTACGAGGTTATTAAATATTATCCCATGCCCGGACGATCTTTCCGGGTTTCACTTAAAATAAACTATTAATCGTATTAAAAACGTATAGAAATGAAGAAGATTGATTTATTGTTAGGATGGTTGTTTAGTGCTGCTTTCCTTTTTACACTGACCTCTTGCGAAAGTGAAGACGAACCTGTTGTGGTTGAAGTTCCCGAACAGACAGAGGGTGTGTTTGTCCTGAACAGAGGTAACTTCAAAGAAAATAATGCCTCCATATCTTATTTTGATACAGAGAGTAAAACCGTTGTGTCGGATCTGTTTTCTACCTTAAACGGACGTAAGCTGGGTGATTCGGCCCAGGAATTGTTGGTCTACGGAGGTAAGATGTATACAACGGTATACGGCTCCTATCAGATTGAGGTGATGGATAAGAAAGGAAAGTCGTTGAAGACGATTACATCCAAAAATACAGATGATTCCTATCACCAGCCGCGTTGCATGGCTTCGGGTAATGGAAAAGTATATGTTACCTTTTATGATGGCTACGTGGGGATTGTAGATACCACAAGCCTGGAGGTGACAAAAATAGCACCGGTGGGTTTAAATCCGGAACAGCTTACCCTGGTAAATAATAAAATTTACGTGGCGGTATCAGAAGGGATGGCTTCTACTCCCGGAACCAAAGTGGCCGTGCTTGACGCCTCAACATTAGCAGAGGTAACCAAGATTGACGTGCTTAAGAATCCGACGGAGATACTATCGGATAGTCAGGGAGATGTATATGTAATTTCGATGGGAGATTATGGCAATACATTGAATAATACATTACAGCGTATAGATAAGCAGACCCAGAAGTCTACAGTCTTGATGGAGGCTACCACCATGACAATGAAGAATGATACGCTTTATGCTATTAATGCTCTTTGGGGTAAACCTGTGACCGATTATATCAAGTATGATTGCAAGAACGAGTCTGTGATAACAACTAATTTCCTGAAAGATGCTATTACCTATCCGGTAGGTGCAAATCCATCTTGCTTGGCTGTTGATCCTGTAACAGGAAATATTTATATCGGGGTTAGCGATTTTAAAACAAACTCAGACATGCATATTTTCTCTCCGGAAGGAAAACTGCTGCATAAGTTTGAAGTAGGATTAGAGCCAAAATCCATTGCTTTTATTTCAAATAAATAGGTAAATTGGCGTCTTGAAAAAGATCCGTCCAAGTATGATGCATATGAAACAACATGTAGTTTATATCCTTTTGCTCCTTTCCATTTTTACTTCCTGTTCATCGGGAAGTAAGAAGGGAGGGGTTGCAGCGTCCTATTCGGACACCATTCGCTATGCTGCAGGTTTTACGGTTAAACATTATCCGTCTTACCGGGAAGTGGAGGTGCGCGATCCGTGGGATTCAAGCAAGATACTCCAACGGTATATCCTGGTAGACCGGACCAAGGATGTTCCGTCTGATCTTCCGCAGGGAGTGGTGGTTCGTGTTCCCGTGAAACGGTTGGCTGTTTACAGTTCTGTACATTGCTCTATGCTGGAACAGCTGCAGGTTGCCAACGAAGTGGTGGGTGTCTGCGAACCTCGTTACATAGACAGTCCGATTATTCAAAAAGGGATTCAGACAGGAACGGTAGCCGATTTAGGCGAAGCTACCTCCCCCAATGTGGAGAAGATGATCGACATCAATGTAGAGGCGATTCTGGTTTCACCATTCGAAAATGCAGGGTATGGTCCGGCAGAGAAGCTGGGACTGCCAATCATCGAATGTGCCGATTACATGGAGGGCACCCCTTTGGGACGGGCGGAGTGGATTCGTTTCGTTGCTTTATTCTTTGAAAAAGAGGAGGCTGCCCAACGGATCTTCAATGATACCGAAAAGGCTTATCTGGATATAAAGCAGCTGGCGGCAGGGGTGACTTCAAGACCTACCGTGTTGTCTGAAAAGAAATTTGGAGCATCCTGGTTTGTTCCCTGCGGAGACAGTTATATGGCTACCTTGTATGCCGATGCCGGCGCCGATTATATGTTTGCCGATTTGCCCGGTTCCGGCAGCAAACCATTGTCGTTCGAAACCGTACTGGATAAGGCAATGCATGCCGATTACTGGCTGATTAAATTCAATCTGGCCGATGATATGAATTATCAGGCACTTCAGACGGAATACAAACCGTATGCCTCCTTCGATGCATTCAAGAATAAAAAGATCTATTACACCAATACAGGAAAGGTTCCCTATTACGAGGAGGTGCCGATGCATCCCGATTATCTGTTAAAAGATTTGGTCTGGATATTTCATCCTGAATTATTGCCAGGGTACAAACCCAGGTATTTCAGCCGGATGATGGATTGATTTAGACCGTTCCCCTTTTGTTTAAGCAGAATAATCGTATAGTATAACCGGTTTCTAAACGAAGAGCTAATCGTTGGACCATGGTCCAACGATATCTCAACCATGGTCCAACGATATGTTGACCTAGGTCCAACGAAAAAACAACCATGGTCCAACGATATGTTGACCTAGGTCCAACGAAAAAACAACCATGGTCCAACGAATAGATCTATACCGGCAATTTTGTTAAGTTCCTATAGTAAAGCAATAAAATAAGGGAGACAAACCGTTCGTATCGGTATTGTCTCCCTTTTTAATTGGATGAAAGTCCGGCTTATTAATATTCCTGCCAGCTCTTTATCTTGATATCTTCCATTTTCATACTGGTAAATGCTTTTATAAAGGCACCTGCCAGACGGGCATTTGTAAGCAACGGAATATTGTGATCGATGGCAGCGCGTCTGATCTTATAGCCGTTGGTTAGCTCCCTGCGGCTATGATCTTTGGGGATATTCACCACCAGGTCGAAGGCATGCTGACTAAACATTTCCATCACGTTGTTCTCTCCCTCTTCGTCGGGCCAGGAAACCGTAGTTACATTCACTCCGTTATCGCGAAGGAAGCTGGCTGTTCCTGCAGTAGCATACAGGTTGTATCCGTTTTTATCAAGCAATTTGCAAGGTTCAAGCAGGTCTACTTTACTTTTAACGCCACCCGACGATACCATGATATTCTTTTGAGGAATGGTATTCCCTACCGCAATCATGGACGAAAGCAACGCCTCGTCGAAATCTTCGCCAATACAACCTACTTCACCGGTAGAAGACATGTCCACACCTAATACCGGGTCTGCGTTATGCAAACGCGAGAAGGAGAACTGAGAGGCCTTTACCCCGATCCAGTCTATATCGAAAGCCGATTTATCAGGTTGGGTATAGGGTGCGTTAAGCATAATCTTGGTTGCTGTTTCAATAAAGTTACGTTTCAGCACCTTAGAAACAAACGGGAAGCTGCGTGATGCACGGAGGTTACATTCGATAACCTTAATCTCGTTGTTCTTTGCCAGATACTGGATATTGAAAGGTCCGCTGATGTTAAGCTCCTTGGCAATCATCTTACTTACCTTCTTGATGCGGCGGGCTGTTTCGAAGTATATTTTTTGAGCCGGGAAAACCAGTGTGGCATCTCCCGAGTGTACGCCGGCAAACTCCACATGTTCCGAGATAGCGTATTCAACTACTTCGCCGTTCTGGGCTACAGCGTCGAATTCGATCTCTTTGGCATCCTGAAGGAATTCGGTTACTACAACCGGATATTCTTTCGATACTTTAGCAGCCAGCTTAAGGAAGGTCTCAACTTGCTCGCGGGTGTGACAAACATTCATGGCAGCACCGGACAGTACGTATGAAGGACGGATAAGCACAGGGAAGCCAACCTTTTCGATAAAGGCATCAATTTCGCCTTCGCTGGTCAGCTCACCCCAGATTGGCTGATCGATACCCAGGTGGTCG
>Ga0207420_1001456_pt1 | contig 14353 bp, 8 predicted proteins | sample ThiBio_inoc_biof_FD_183941 | JGI IMG/M metagenome (GOLD analysis project Ga0207420, IMG submission 183941) | Wastewater bioreactor microbial communities from Cape Town, South Africa - Thiocy_inoc_biof (SPAdes) | ecosystem: Engineered > Bioremediation > Thiocyanate > Unclassified | place: South...
TGAATTGAAAGGTGAAAACTTAAGAAAAAAACGGTAATTTTGTCATTCAATTTTCGTTCTTTGAATCAAGGCCATCAAGAGGGGTCAATATCACCGGAATGAGGGGTCAATATCACCGGAATATCCACTCATCTCCCGAAGGGCTTCTTCTCCTCCTTCCGAAAATAAGTCCTTGTAACGATAAAATGTATCCCTGCTATATCCTAAATACTTGCAGGCTAATGATACATTGCCTAATTCTTCGGCTAAGTTCAATAAACCTAACCTACTTTTGATTACTTTTGTTTCTACATTCATTTCTGACAGTTTTAAAGGGTTAAACTTGATTTTGTTTTTTGCATTACAAATTTAATTTGTTTGCCCTTTAACTGTCAGATTAAATCGAAACTAATTCATATCAATTTATCCTTAATGGCAACTATTAGTTCAATTTTTCAAATTCTATTGGTTCATTGTAAAAAGTTTTAATGAAGTTCTGAAGTGTAGATTTTTCTTCTGTGCCTAATGAAAGAATATCAGCGGCTCCTATATGGATAGTTTTACCAATCACATAATTTATAAAATCTTTTGAGTTTTGGTCGATATTGTTTCGTGAAATATCAGGGATAAATTTTCGTGAACTTATGTTTGCAACTATGGTATTTATTTCAAATATTGAGGCTGATATAGGAATTCTAAATCTAAAATCCTTTATCAAAACGCTACGCATAAATAATTCTTTTCTTTTGTCCGGCTTTCTCCAATAGTAAAAATCCGAATCTCTATCCGTCTTGTCAAAAGGTAGATATAAATTGTTTTTTAGTCCTTCAAATAGCGTTATTGTTTTTACAAATGATTTTGTCTTACAAGAATTGCTATGCCCTATTTCCACCAAATCACCAAAGCTCAATTTATCAAAGATATAACTGCGTTCTTCGATAGTTTCGTTAGATAAAGAACCTTGATAGTCTTTGGGAACAATTACCGAAATCCAAGTAAGTTCTCTATCCATCTTGCTTATTACTTCATCAACATCATTATCCGTAAATTTCATCCCATTTATGTAATCATTTTCACAATAAGATTCAACCAACGGTATTGAAAGATATTTTATTTCTTTTCCGTTTATATAATCATCTATTTTTAACGTTTCAAAATCTTCAACTTTTATAAAGCCATCTTCATCGTCATATTTATATACTGGTTCTTCAAATCCAACTTCTGAAATATTTCTAATGAAATTACTTCTATTCTTTATCAAAGCATAGCCTTCAATGTCTTTCAAATAATCTTGAAAATCAATCTTCATCAAACCTTTTTCAAGAGGAGACGTTAGAATAATGGGATTTACTATTTTTTCAATTTTCTTCTCTGACTTATTTATCAGTTCAAACTCTATTCCATCTGTGAGAAAGTATTGGCACAAAAATTCATTAACTTTTTGAGGGCTATTTTCAAATACTTCGATAAAATTTGAATAGTTCAAAATTACTTCTGTTCCTTCAAAAACTACATCTTCTGTTTCTGTCAGAGAAGTCCATTCATTCCCTTTTTCAAGTTCAATCAAATATTTATTTTTCGACATATAATGCCTTGTCATGACTTTTACTTCATCAGAAAGCATAAAACAAGAAAGAAATCCTATCCCAAAATTCCCAATGGGTTTATAAGAATAATCTTTGAGTAAAAAGTTCGTAGAATTATAATATGAGACCCCAATATTCAAAAAATGCTTTTTGATAATATCCATTGACATTCCAGTCCCATTGTCTTTTATTATAGCTATGTTCTTTTCTTTATCTAAAATTACCTTTATTTTAGGTTGATAGGTGTCTTGTCCAAATTCATGTGCTATATTTTCTGTTTCCTGTCTTATCCGGCACGAATCAATAGAATTTTGAATGAGTTCTCTTAGTCCCAATGATCTATGCCCATATATTTTCTCCCCCATAAGAAGTGAACTGATGGCTTTAAACTCTAAAGTCATTTTATAATCAGAAAATGTATAGCCCTCTGTTTGAATATTAATTTCGGGAGTGGTTTCATAGACTAAACTATATTGAGCAGGCATACCATTAACCAAAGTAGTAGCTTTAACTAATTCATCTTGCACCCAATTTATATAAGTCAATATTTTTCTATGTATGCTTGCGTTATTTGCTTTTCCATGAAATACAATTTTCTTCTGCTTCGTCTTTTCATTGATAATAATTTTTTCATTATTGGAAATAACGAAGTGTTGTTTCCATTCTTCATCACTTATTCCTATTGGAGCAATGAGTTTGTATAAACTATAGGGAGTTCTATTGCTGTCAATGTCAAGAATATCTGCTAAACGAAGGATAACTGCAATAAACTGAGGGTTAAAAGAATAATCTCCTCTTACCTCATGTGTTCTCAAATTATTTTTAATCCAATCATAATCATCAATGGTATGACTTTCACAGATTAAAGCAAGTTCTCTTGTAAAATCTAATGTCGGAAGCTTTGGAATAATTAGTTTGTCTTTCAGATTTTCGCAAATATACCTGCCAGATAAAGAAGCATGAATTCGCCTTATGTACTCTCCCATTGCTTTTGCCTCATCGCCTGCCATGATTTTTTTCATTGCAGAAAACTTTACTTCGCAAAATGAAAAAGAATCAGTTTTAATTGAGTTTAAATCTTCTTCACTTACAGCCATACCAATATCATGAAGCAATGCTGCATAAATTAAAATAGTTATTTCAAGTTCGCTTAGTTTCGTATAATCACTAACTAACTTACTCATATACTCCATTACTCTAAAAGAATGGCCTGTATTATGGAGTGTATAATTGGGGAATACATGTTGTACCCTACTGTTCAGTATATCTTTAACCTGTTCGTAAACTTCTTGAATTTTTGGCAAAAAGGGGCTGTCGACGCTTTTAAGGTATTTTATCAACGTCAAATCATCCAGCTTGTAATCTGTATCAATATTCATTTGTATATTCATTAAAATATTACTTCAATATGCCTGTTTTAAAAGAAATTAAGTGCAAAGATAACCGTTTCTTATTTGTTTTTGATTAATATGTTTACTAAACGTTCTCCTCTGTCTGTACTATGTCCATCCGCCTGAGAGAATTGGTATATACTTTCACTTTAGGAAGTAAAACTTCTGACTCCAAGTAATACCAATCCATTTCTATGGAAGGTATTGTCAGTGGATAACTAAGTGTCGTAACAGATAAAGATTCATAAAGTATATTTAATGCAGCATTATTGGTTCCCAAGAAATTGTCTAAGTCCTGAGAGGTCATACTATCTCCTTGCCAAATCGAAAATATACCATCGTTAGTTTTAAATCTGCCTTCTTCGATTATATTAGTGAGTTCATTTACGTGTCGGACGGGATATTTTTGAGTGTTCCCTGAAAATAATTTATTACTTAATATTATAGAATACGACACGTTGGCAATATGACCTAACGAAACCCCTAATTTAGTTTCAATAGTCATTTTGAGACTTCCAGATTCATATTCATTTTTGATTTTATCTAATTGTAATTCTGCTTTCTGGATGTAGTCAAATGTTGTTCTCATATCGTACACATTTATCGGATGAAGGGTATGCTTACATTCAAATATGTACAAAGTATTATCGACAACAGCTAAAACATCGACATCTCCATTTGAAAACTCCACATTTTTCAAACATAGAATTCCAATCCTGCTGAATGAGTTGTATAAATTTTCTGAAAGAGGTTCTAGACCACCATTAATTAAAAGTCCTTGATTTTTATGCTCTGATGCATATAAATTGCGTATGGCATTTGATGTGCTAAATATGTTTAACGGAATCAAAAATAGACCGTCTATGTATAGAAGTGGATTATATTGTAAATCAAAGAGATTCTCGGCTTCCTGTTCCCAACACATTATGTCTAAAAATGTATCCAACTTTTTTAGGCTTGTTATCCTACCAAATAAGTCATAAAATTGTTCTTCTTGGTATGCAGGAATTAGTGATTTTACCAAAAGTTCGGTGCTTATAGTATCTTTATTTACATAGAGTTTTTTTCGATAAAGGGATAATAGAAAACTAAACAGCCTCCTGATATTCATAAACTCTTTTATGGTCAAATCATCTCGGATGATAGTGTTCTCCAAATCATCTATTGTCAATAACTGTTGCTTGAAAATAACAGAAAGATACATTAAATCTTCTTGGAAAAGTGCATTCGGCTTGAAAACACGTTCGGTAAGAATATCAATAATATGTTCTGGAAATTCAAGGACGTATCGTCCATAACCAAAATCTTCTTTATAATAGAATTTAATATCTTCTCCAATTCCATCGTGAATCGCATCAATCAAGCTTTCCATTGATGGAGCACTATCTATTATGTCTATATGTAGAGCTTCGTCAACATAGCTGCCAATTTGAAGTTCCGAACGGATATATCCTAATCTGATTGATTTATCAAAATCTTCTGATGGGGGTGTAATTTTTAGTTTTTCCCCATTAGAAAGACATGTGTAATCAAATGACTCAATCAAAATTTCTATTTCTTTTAATTCAATCATAGAGCAGACTGGCAGAATGATTCTACTTATTTCGCCAGACGTAATATATTCGCCAGCAACAAAAACTGTGTCCTGAGCTTTTATCTCTTGACGGGAACTTATAAAGAAAATGAGATATGAAACCGCCTCTGCAATTTCCTCCTTTGTCCTTGATTTTATACTTAGCTTATCTGACGGATCTTCTGGAACATGATTAGTCAAAAACAGAAAGTCAGAGAAAGCCAATAATGTTTTAATGAGCGATTGTTTTTTATGGTTTTTTGAAAATCTTTTTATTTCCTCTATTATTAACCGATGTATTGCCGCAAATGAACTTGACAACCCTATCAAATTAACTATGGATTGCAGATATTTTATCTCTTTATCATCTAAAAAATTTAATTCCCCATCAAGTACAAGCAACTCATTGGAAAGATCGCCTATTATGCACTTCTTTTGATTATATTTTGAATATCTAAACAGACCTTTTTTGCGTATGGTGGAAAAGGTTTTGCGATAATCAATTTTTATTCCCAGCAATATAGCGTTTAATGCAGCACAATAAATACCTGCATCAACGGATTGTTCTATTAACGCCATCAAATCTTTGATATCCCTGTTGGTAATTTTCCCTAAAGAGCCTTTTGAGAACTCACTTAACAATACCTTTGGTGCAATTTTCCTCAGATTAAGACCTCTGTAATTCATGGTATTTTATTTGTTGAACTATGCATTATAATCTACCAAACTATCTCATCTCCCGAAAATGTAGATGTTGTTTTTAGTACTTCAATTTTAGGATACTTGGTAAAATCCTTGTCAAACCTCACTTTGACATGAGCAACTTCATTAAGTTGAAAATATGAGTTGTCAAATAGCGAAGGCTTAATAGCATAATTGAAGCCCTTGTACATGTACCCTACACTCGGATAAATAACTCCATCTATTTTTTCTGATTTGAGCAACGTTTTTGAATGAATGGCGCTTATGATATAATCCTTTTCACACGCAATATCATCCTTTGCGTATTGGTCTGCGATAAATCGTGTTTTTAGCGAATAGGTTCTATAGTATTTTCTCTTAAAATCTTTTCTTCTTTTAGCGTTTGTAGCTTTACAGAACTCTATCAAATCGGTACCTACTGACTGCGCTTTCTGAGAGTTGCAAATAATTTGCACAGCAACTCCTTTCACGATTTTCCATTTACTTACTGTTAAATAAAATTCTCTGTCGGAAGAATTACGCAACTTATCTCTGCATGCTTCAATGACAGATATATCTAAATCGCAAGTATAATAAGCAATCCCTTGTCCCTTCATATTGGCTCTTGATATATAGGAAGGACTGGGATTATACTTTATCCTATTGATGCTATTGAAGGGAGATGTATTGTCATTAATTATCGCTCTGAAAATGCAATTACTGTCTGTAACCTCAACATCATGCAGGTCATAAGGCATTTTTTTTAATCCAGATGCTTTTATTATTGTCTTTTCTTTATAACTGCCAAAAGACAATCTATTTAACAACTTGAATCTTTTTGCCAAGTGCCTATTTGAATTTGGCTGCTTTGCCAATCCTTTTATATTTTTCACCATATAGAAATTTAGTTTTTATCTCTTGTGTTTGAGAACCATTCATCCCAAAACTTTAATATTGATTTTTGACCATGCGCATTCCATGCAAAATATTTTCTTGTTCGTTGAACATGAAATTCTTTATCGAGGTCTTCATTTAACGGATTTTTTTTCTTGAATAATTGAACAAACCAAACAACCTCATAGCCTGATTCTGTTAATGTTTTCTCTAATACATTCGCATCAACAAGAACAATTTCTTGATTATCCTTAAATGAACCATCTGATATTTTATGAATAAATGAAAGAGTGTCTCCATTTGAATCCTTTAATTCCATATTTTCAAGATCATAACATCTAATCAACTCTCTTATTTTTTTTGATGGTATAGTGTGAAAACTTTCACCATATATTCCATTCCGAGTTAATTCCGTAATAGTATATATTAACTCTTTTTCATTATCTGAAGAATTATCATAAAAAAAATCTGTTGCATTGTTCTCTTCAATCCAATTCATCCAAACTATATCTGTTGGATTACAATATATGTCTGTATCGGGAGAACTATGTAAGCTATCCATGTGGATTGTGAAGTGCAATGAATCAGGGCTACTCTCAATAGTTTTTTGAAGAATTGGTAAATCTTCTTTGTGAATTAAACAAGCAGTTATAGATAAGTGAGAAGAGCAAAACTGATTAGAATCATGTAGGCTTGTGTAATTATGGATGGCCGTCCATTTTCTATTGGGTTCGGGTAAATGAAAATCAGAAGATTCAAAACTAATCCATTTTTCCAAATCAAATGCAGGTTCTTCATCTACCCATTTCTTAATGCTTTCTTTTATATCAATTCCTGTTTCTAATTCTTTCGACAGGACTTCTTTGACAACCCAATCGTTTGCTCTCTCTGGATTTTCAATGGCTGCATCAATATCAATTAGTGATTCCGCTGGGTTGGGAATATCTGTTAACTGAGAATAATCTTTTACAAATGATCTTTCGTTTGACCAACTTTTCTTTGGAATATAATCGGATAAATATCCTTGTATATAGTGAACCGCAAGCCAAGTATATTTCTCTTCATAAGTAAAAACCTTACTCTTACCTCCATGAGTCGCCTCCGTATGCCCATTTCCTTCGGTTCTTGTAAAACCAAGACTTTTTATATATCCTATGCCAGCAGACATTGCCCAATTAAAAGCAAAAATACCTTTGTCGTTATATGTTCGCCTATAAACGTCTAATAGTTTTTTTGCTTCTGAGCAATCATTGTCTTTCAATTTTTCACCAAAAGACGATGGTAGTTCTAAAAAATCATCATATGCTTTTCCTATTACGTACCAAGCTAAATCGTGAACAATCGGATAGCATTCATCACCGGATTGAAAAACCAACTCATTTTCATAAGGCATTAGCGAGATTGTTTCCATTGGCTTAGGTCGGCATAATTCCACTTCGTCTTTTGTAATCGCGCCAACTTGAAATGCTCTTTCTGCACATGCCCGAAACCCTTGTCTGACTATTAGATTACGGTGTTGCTCAAGTTTTGTGAATATATTTTTGATAGCCCAAGATGCAATATCTTCCAATGCCTTTTTATCTTTTATCTTACTTGCAAAACCCAAAGCTATTGAGGCTAAGTCTTCTTGGATTTGTGGATCATTGCAATTAAAAATCTTTTGTAACAATAAATGAAATTCAGAGGTGTTTTCTATTGCCCATCTGGTTAGTTCAATTCTTAATTTGTCCCGTAGTTCTTGATCTATTGTTGAAAGTCCCCAAGCAAATACTAAAGGCATTTCATTATGAAGGAATGAATCTAATAATACTGGCATTATTCCCATCTTCTTTAAAAAGATAGTATTTTGGTAGTGCGGTATGCCTAATCTGTTTTTTTCATAGTTATCTAATCCAGACCAAAGTTTATCTCTTTCAAAAACGGATGGAATATTTGATAGTATTGTATGCAAATATTCCGCTCCAAAAGCTGAATCTGCGAAATAACTGGAAGGTATAATTAAGTGTTCGAGAACACAGGAAAGATTATCGTATCCCGAATGAAAAAGTTCATCAATTTTTGTTTTATATTTTAATGCCAACTCTTTAGGAGCATAACATATAGCGGTTAGTTGTAATTCCTTAATGTCCCATTCATTGAATCCTTCGGTTAGGAAATCCTTTTCGCCGATTAATTGCCCTGTTTCAAGAAAGAGGTTATTTATGATATTTTGGATAATCTTTCGATTTGGAGAGATTTCCAAAGCCGCAAAGTCTTTGGGTGCAAATTCCAGCGGCCGTAACATTGCCTTATGCAAAAACGACGGTATCTTGTTTAAAGTACCTCTTCGTATATCATGGTATATTCCCTCTGAGATAATATGCTCAATCAATGATTGATATGTAATGGCATAATAAAACTCTTTCTTTTTTAAAATCCCATTTTCGTTAATTCTCTCTATTCGAATTAGGAATGCATTGTTCGCCAAGTAGTCAATTAAATAATCAATATCAGATGGATTCAAATATTCAGCAGTCGAAGTTATTAGCTGTGCAAGTTGATGATGTTCAATTTCATGATTAGAGTAAAAATAATTTGCAATTACCCCCAAAGAGTCTAAAATGGGATTTCGTGTTTTACTAAATTTATTCTGCAATAATGATGTGAACTCCCTATTTATTCTTTCAATTTTTAAGTTGATTAACTCTCTGGTTGCTGTAATAACTTTATCTGTTTCTAAAATATTTCGACCTTTGTACTCTTCACAAAACAGTCGAAGTGCAAACAGGCTATCAATGCCTCTGATTAGGGAATATGATGGTATTTGAATATCGTAGTGTTCTTTGCTGAAATATTTTGGAGCGACCTCCATTATCTCCACATCGCCTTCCCTTGGCAAAAAAACATCTTCATAAATTCCATATTTTGGAGTTTCTGAATTGTCATAAAAATATCTCCTTGCACTAAAGATAAACCGTACTCTCGGATAATTAACCACAAGTTGTTCGCATTCTCTGATACGAGCATACCATACTTTTTCATTTTCAATATCCTCTTCAAGTCCGTCAATACAAATCAAAACTTTTGTACATTCCTTTGTTGGTTCTTTGCCAGCTATCTCTACGGTTGCCTCTTGAACATCATTTCTAATCGCCAAAGTTTCAAGTGCAGATAAGATTTCATCCATTCTCCAATCGGTTAGTTGAAGTGCATTAGAGAGAATTGAAGTCCAGTTTTTATATGGGCTGCCTTTTGCTTGTATAATTATTGCAGGTGATTTTTGCATTAAATGAATCTCCGTACAATTGGCAAGTCCATGTGTTTTACCTGTTCCTGGCTCTCCAATTATTAACCTTATACTTTGTTTGAAACTTAAACCTATGCTTTGACTAAACTGTTGTAAATCGCATTGATGAACTTGTTCTAAGGCTGATATAAGTTTTGGTATGATATTTTTTTGAATATTATTAGGCATTAATTTCTCTAATTCAAGTCGGGCTTCCCATACATTTACTTCTGTTAATAGTGACACATTGTAAAAATCATTCCCATTCTTTATCGCATCTGCACAATGTTTCAGTTCATCGTAAAATGAAATCAAATTGTCTTTTATTTCATGCAGTTTTTCATTGAGAGACAACAAGGCATGATTGGTTGGCAGAAATTCATCTATTAGAATAATACACGTTTTTAAATCCTTTATCGTTTCATCAACCCAATATTGCAGTTCATTACGATACCCAACATTAAAACAGATCTTTTCATACTCTTTGTGGATTATTCCCTGTCCATGCAGTTCTGGAATATACCTTTCATTTAACCAGCCTTTTTTTTGAAGATTAAAAAGTCCCCACAAATAGTCAAGTGATATTAATTCTTTATCGAACCAATATTTATGAACACCCTCATTATCGTGTTGTTGCAATTCGGAAAGAAGTTCATTGTCAAACCACCAAATCAATTCCAAGTCAGGATATTTAGCAAAGACTTCATCTATCAAGTTATTGATTTTATTTTCCTCATGATTTACAGTTGGCTTGTTGCCTCTCCCTATTTTTAAAGAACTGGCATCATGAGGAATACAAATTATATATTTTTTAATTTGAGACCTAAGTTTCTTTGCTGTTAGGATTGAATTTTTGATTTGCCCTATTTCACTATTGTCAAGGCTTTGCCTAAACCATTTTGCTTGAACGGCGATAATATCTCCTGAAATTAATTCTCCGTACGCCTCAATACCTCCATCACCCCCTGCACCATTGATAACTCTGAATTTAATCAAATTATGTCCATAGTTGCGTCTCAGATATCTTTCAAATAACTGATTGCATAAAGTCTCAAATGCATTTTGTGGACTATCTCCATATGTTTTATAATTATTCCAGTTCATATAATCAGATAGGTATTAATTTGTATGTAAAGATACAGTTTTTATTACGTTTTTATTTGATTTTCAACAACATAAACTACCATAAGTGTAAACAGGAATTAAAAGTACAGTGAAAATGGGAAAATCCTGTACAGTGTTTTTGGGAACATTACTTACAGTAATTTCGGGAACAGTAATACAGTAAATTCCGAGCAAAAATAAAGATATTTTCGTTAGCTTGTTTCATTTTCAAAAATTGTTTTTCTGTTTTGCATTCGATAGCTTTTTCCTTTTAGTTGTATCAGCTGGCATTTATACAGGAAACGGTCTAATAGTGCAGTAGCAAGAGTTTCATCATCCAGCGATCTGGCCCACTCTGCAGGCGATTTATTGGTTGTTATAATAAAGGATGTGGTTTCGTAAACCTGATTGATAAACACAAAGAATCGGTTGCCATCTTCACGGTTTACCGGTAATGTCATCACATCATCCATAATTATCAGCTGAGCCTCTGTCAGGCGTTTAAATTCTTTGGCTGCATTTTTAGAGACATCCTTTAAGCGTAAAGTGGACAAAATATCACTGATATTTCTAAAATAGGCCTTGTAACCACGCTGTATGGCATCAAAACCTAAGCCGGCAGACAAATAGGTTTTACCTGTTCCCGAAGGTCCTGTTAGCATTATATTGTAACATTGATCCAGCCAGTTTAATTCACGCAACTGATTGAGCTGGGTTGGATTCAGACCACTGGCAAAAGAGTGGTCGTATTGCTCCAAATCGTGGTTAACAGGCAGTTTGGCTAATTTCATTCGTAGTTGCTGCTGTTTGACTTCGCGCTCTTTGACTTCATATGAAAATAGTTTGAAAACAAATTCATCATAGCTGGGTGAGTTATTCTGTGCATCAAGCAGTAAGTCGGCAATATTGCTGCTTATACCCGACAGTCGCAGTCGTGTGGCATGCTTCTTAATTTGTGGTATGTACTGGCTCATGGCTGCTGATGTTTTGGTTAAAGATTAATTCATATTCGCTGATTCTTGACTTATCCGGTTCTATGTTTGCCAGCAATTGAGTTTGCGTACCTCCCAGTGGTTTAAATGTGGGCTTTTCAGAAGTCTTTTTTACTTTATTGGTGCTTTCTAACAGGGACTTAAAATCGTTGGAGCTAAACAATTCGTTGCGAACACAAAAGTCCAGAGCTTTTTCGGAGGCTGCAATTCCAGAACTTTCTGACATAGCCAATAAAGTACTAAGCTGATCCCGAACATATCTTGGATAGCGTTGATCAATACGCTCTATAAAACAAAGAATGGCTGAACTATGCATAAAAAAGTCCTTTACCCTGGAACGTAACTGATCCAGTTTGATAGAAGTGTCACGGCGATGATGGTTATTGATGACATTGTTTCCAACCCCGGCTGGTATTTGATGCCTTGCAATGGCTTGTCCACCCTGGTCAGAGATAATTAATAGAGAGCCATCCTCTTTGAGATGTACACGAGTGTCATCATTCCTGTAGGTGCCAAAGGGTACAGAGTAACTGTTGCCACGATATTTAACTGTATTGGTTTTTAAAACCCGGTGACCTTCTTCTCTGGTCTGTGGAAATAATGGATACCATGTGATAAGGTAAGGCTGTTCCTTTATCCATTGCTCCTGAGGAATACGTCGGGTTGTGTTATGTACCATTGCATTGCCGGTGCGCTCTAACCAATTCAAAACTTCGGTATTCAACTGATTAACGTCAATAAAGGTACGATGGAACAAAAAATTATTCTTGACATACTTTACCGTATTCTCAACTTTGCCTTTACTCTCAGGATCAGCCGCACGACAGAACACCACCCGGAAGGGACGCGAGGACTGATAATTATTGAAGGTATCCGTCATTACATAATCACCCAGATTCTCACGATGCAAAAACACGCTGTCCCGATCATAAACAATCTCCTGAGGAATACCCTTAAAGTAAGCGAAAGCCTGCTCATGTGCCATGGCAGCACTATCAGATGTAAACGGAGAATCACGAAACAACACAAACTTTTGTCGACTGTAGCAGAGCAACATAATGAAAAAATACACTTTTACCCATTCTCCATTACTGGTGCGTAACTTCTTCTCTCCAAAATCGACCTGCGCCTGTACACCAGGTGCAAGATCAGGTACCGGCGAGTATTGACGCTCACTGGCTGTAATTTTTGGAATGTTAAGCTGCTTACGCAGATGCATTACATAATTGTAACCAGTTTTGGGGTCTACAGTTGGGAACAACGGAAAATGCTCTTTGATACGATCGTGAACAACGGATGAAGGGGCATCTTCAAACTGTTTGAGGTAGCGAATAATAAAATCTTTATAAGGGTCTAACAGACAAGGCTTAGAAAACTTCTTATCCATAAAATTATCAAATTCTTCCTCGCTCATACTGAGCAGCTTCTTTGCTGTGCGGAAGTTAATCTGAAGATAATCGGCAATCCGTTGAATGGAAAAGCCCTCGTTCTTGCGAAGCGAATGAATCTGGTGATACATAATAATAAGTCCTTTCTTTTTTGCGTCCATGGCTGTGACCTTTTAAGTTTTGACTGCCAAGATACGCAGGTTAATAAAATTATTACAACTTATTACTGTACTTTTGTTCCCATTTTTACTGTATGATTGTTCCCGTTTTTACTGCAGTGGGATTCCCGTTTTCACTGTACTTTTAATTCCTGTTTACACTCGGAACAACAACCTGAATAAACCGCCTGTTTTCATTGTAATTTGTTTTGTGGGCGGGTTTCCCCGCCCGGTAAGTAATCAGCAAACACGGAATACAAAACCATCTTCAAACCAATAATCCGTCATAAAGAGGTCACGGGCAAACTTTTCATAATCGAAGTATGTTTTTGCGAACTCCGGTAGGTCGTATAACTCTTCTATAATTTCATAGGCAAAATCTTCTTCATCTTTATATTGCCCGTTATAATCATCCCTAAAGGAAGAAATAAAGTCGTTTGCATCTTCGGTTGAAAGGTCGTGCGAACCGTGATTACACCACACCATAAACGCTTCTTGTTCGTCTTCGCTTAAATCGTCCATTGCATCCCGGATGTCGAAAAAATTGTCTGATAACCAACTTTCGCCGATTAAATTTTCCGGTATATTTTCCCAGTCCTGAAACATATATTCCGGGTCTACTTCGTCTGCATGTAATTCCTTACAAGCTTCGTAAAACTCGTCTTTGTCCGAAAAGTCGGAAAGGTCAAACCACTTGCCCTCGATTGAGCCATCGTTGTACTTTGCATATGTACCTACATAAATCCTTGCTTCGCTTAAACTTGTTGCTTCCATAACTTCTGATTTTTTATATATATGCGGATTCTTGAGGTGAGGGAGTTGAGTTTCATAACCTTTTTTTCCTGCTTCTCGTAAATCCGACTTTTTTATATGCGTCTTTCCGTCGGGTCGGTCGTTTTCGTTTCATATATGCCGGAAAGTGTAGGTTTTAGTCTTTGCAAGTTTTTGTGGAAAAATACTCTCAAGCGAAGCGCAGCAGGAAGATTTTTGCATCAAACCCTTTAGGGCTTGAACTTTCAAAGAAGTTAAGAAGCCGCAAATACTTTTGCATATAGAAATGGAAATGATCAACCGCCCCGATGGAATGACTGCCTATGGGAGTGGTTTACCATAAAAGGAGCAGGATAAGATCTGATTTCGACAAAAAAAGGGCTATAAAAGCCCTTCATTAGCAAAGCTGTAATGATCTTCTTCGGTCATAATGATATGATCCAGTGTATATATTAATATAAAAGTACCCCACCTTTCAATCTAAAAGTATACCACTTACAACCTGAACGGTTTTTTCCGTTCATAATAAATGATAAGTATGTATACAAAACAAGAAATAATCATCAGGAGC